>Ga0114951_10000981_pt1 | contig 37368 bp, 28 predicted proteins | sample AM7aDNAmetaG_FD_88677 | JGI IMG/M metagenome (GOLD analysis project Ga0114951, IMG submission 88677) | Freshwater microbial communities from Finland to study Microbial Dark Matter (Phase II) - AM7a DNA metaG | ecosystem: Environmental > Aquatic > Freshwater > Lake | place: Finland: Lake Alinen... | reverse complement strand
TTTTTGCATCCCGGAATCATGACAAGTTTCTCGGCCATTACAACCCCTTTCATCTCAATGCCCAGCAATCTGTTACGACTCACAGCCCACTCATTTTTACCCACTCCAAACCACGAAGAGCCATATTTGTGAGATACCGGGCCTCAAGCTCCCTGGCGATCTCTATCAAAACAGCAATATCAACAGTATCGCCCCAGACCGGCTTGATCCTGTCATCGATGATGTCTACCGCCCTTTTATGAAGGTCGATTTCCCGTTTCACAGGCTCCAGCGATGGCAATCCCAGAAGAGCCGCCTGCTTAGCGAGCAGGCCTTCATCCGCTTCCGGTTTAACCTCCCGCGCCTCGGAGCGTGATTGAGATGTTCCAACAGTTAGAGCTCGCTCGATCAGTGGCGGATCAATATTGCCGGCTTTGACGGAAGAGGCGATGTGGAGAAGCTCTGAGCGGACAAATTCTGCTCGGCCGGTAGCGGCCAGATAAAGATAACCCGGAGACCGGTTAGCCCGTGCGAAAAGGAACGGCATTTCAAAAGAGTGGCTCCCCTCGGACATGAGGCGCTTGTAATAGTCCTGGTGTCTTTTATCGATGGAAGAAATTTTCGGAGAGATCACAACATAGGAGATCCCCTGATTCTTCAGGATCCCTTTGATGGCGCTTGAGTGAAAGCCGCCGTACACCAAAATGGCCGCATTAGGGTTTAGGGGCTGATGTTTAGCGGATAGATTTTCCTGTCCCTGGCTTTTCCTATACCCTACAGCGCGTTCTGTGCGCAGTCCCTGAGGGATACGCTCTACGCTATCCCCTTCAAAGTGTTTCTCCAACGCTTTTGCGAGCGCACCATCGCGCTGCTGGGCTATGTTATAAAACCGGACGGCGTCTTTGATATGCCATTCCCACGCTTTCGACAAAACCAGTGAGCGATGCGTTTGCGAAGCGATAAAATCCGCCAGCTTCCGAGTTTCAAAGTGGAGCAGTGTCTCCTGCGCCGCCTCGTATTCCGGCTGGGTCAGTTCGATCCGGTTCAGCCGCCGGAGAAGCACTAACCCCTGGTAATAACCAAAGATCCTGCGATCGCGTTCAGTCTGAAGATAGCTCTCAGAGATCTCCCTCTCCAGTCTCATGATTTCATCAAAGACCACCTTATAATCCAGAGCATTCAGCTGATCGATCAATTTCGAATCCCGCGAGGACTGCGCTAAATGTAGAATCGCCAGAGCGGGATATTTCTGTGTAAAAACGGGCACGGATTGTTTTTCGAGATAAACGTCACGCGTCCTTAGCAAGTAATCCAGAAGCAGCAGCTTTCCTTCCCCTAAGAGATCCTTCTCCTTCAGCCAGTTCTTCAGCTTCTTCGGAAAATAACGGTCGGCAAGGCAGGTGATCCGCGCGGACAGTTCCTTCAGGTCTTCTTCGATGCTTGGTCTGTTTTGCGCGGAAGTTCTGTAGGCTCGAAGATTCTCGCCGTAAAGCTTGAGATCCTCGACACCAATCAGATCAAAATCAGAGGGTAGGGCATAGGGTTTAGGGTTTAGATTTTCTCTAGCGCTTTTGCTATCCCCTATAGCCCTGTTAATATGCGCGTACTCAGCGCCGCCGATCCGGAGTTTATCAAGCAGGAAGTAGGAAACTTTTTGTTTGACCGCGGGATCTTTGATAAATCCAAAAAACTGATCCGTCGGCACCGGGCCTTCATAGCCTTCTTCGAAAACGGTCCGGATCCCCTGCTCCGCCACCAAACGCTCGATCAGTTTTGCGATGTTTTCCTGAGCCTCGAGGGAATCGTGAGCATCTTGAATAAAGACCACAAAGCGAGACCTGCGCCCGGAGATTGCAGTCTCTTTTCCTTTTCTCGTCGGTAGTAAAAGTCTCCGGTCTCTAAGCTCTGGTCTCTGGTCACTAGTGCTTTCCCGTGGCGCGTAATAGACTTCGTCAACTTTTCCAAGTTCGGGAGGAATGGCAAAAGGGACCTTTTCAGCTAAAAGCGGCGGCGCCGCTGCGCTGGGTACTTTCCTTGAAGCATTTTGGGCAAGAGCCTGCGAAGGAAAGAAACAGATTTCCATGAAGACGAACAGAGCAGCAGTTAAACCCGCCGTAAACTTTCTCGGTCTTCCAAAATGTGGGGTTTTTTTAAAATTCATGGTTTGCCTTTTGATAGGACAATGGTTCTTGCGGAAAGATAGCATGTTCTATCTTTATGTCAAATCGAGGCTTAGGTTAGATTTTCAGGAGGGGCAACTTGGATAGAAATGCTACAAATTACTATGTTTTAAAAATATTTTTTTATGAACGAATTTTAACAGAGTTTTCCCCGAGCAAGCGGTCGAGCTCCTCGAAGAGAGTATCCGAAACAGCCACCTTGAGATTATCGCCGGAATCCAGGATGGTCATTTTCCCCTGAGGATCTTGAAGAGTCAGGTAGACCGGTGTGCCCCCCTTATGCGTCTGCAAGATCTTACGAAGATCCTGAAGCGTTTCAGCGCCGAGCCCCGCGGTCTTGATGTTGATCGCAATCATGCGGGTGTAACGTTTGGGAACTTCCTCGAGAGGAATGATCTCATCGGCCAGAAGTTTCGCCACATCATCGCGCGCATCGACCTTGCCTTTGACGAACACGAGCGCGTCCTTCTGGATGAGCGCCCCGGCCGCTTTATAGACAGTCGGAAACACCACCGTTTCGCAAGCCCCATTCAGATCCTGAAGGCTCAAAAAAGCCATCTTGTCCCCTTTCTTCGTCAGGATCTCTTTCATCGTGTCGATAATCCCGCCGATCGTCACATCCGCCTGGTGGTTAAACTCCGAAAGATTGGCGGTCGTCGCGGTCGCGTAATTTTTGAGGATCTTGGCATATTTTGAAAGCGGATGAGAAGACACATAAAAGCCGATCAGTTCTCTCTCATACGCCAGCTTCTGATTCTCCTGCCACTCGGGAATATCCGGAGCCGCGGCTTCCTGGTCATGAAATCCCTCGGCCCCGCCGCCGCTTTCAAAAAAAGAAAGCTGGCCGCGACTGCGGTCCTTCTGGGCATTCGCCCCGATCTCAAGAACACGATCCAACATCGCCATGAGCTGCGACCGGTGCAGTTTCCACTCATCGAACGCGCCGCACTTGATCAGGCTTTCCAGGACCTTGTGGTTGCAGGTCCGAAGCTCCACCCGCTGAACGAAATCAAAAAGAGAACGGAAGGGGCCGTCTTTCAGGCGCGTCGCGATAATGGATTCGATCGCTGTCGACCCGACATTTTTGATCGCCGCGAGCCCGAAAAGAATGCGGTCGCCGGCGCAGGTAAAATCCGAAAAACTTTGATTCACCGCGGGAGGCAGGACATCGATCCCCATTTTTTTGGATGCCTCGATATATTGCACCACCTTGTCCGTATTGCTCATTTCCGAAGTGAGAAGCGCCGTCATGAATTCCACGGGATAGTGGGCTTTCAAATAGGCCGTCTGATAAGAAACCGCCGCGTAGGCCGTCGAATGGGATTTATTGAAGCCGTAACCCGAGAAGAAATCGATCAGCTCCCAGATCTTTTCCGCGACTTTTTCCTTGGCCCCGCGTTTCATGGCGCCTTCCATGAAAGCTCTCTTTTCCTTCGCCATAACCTCCGGGATCTTTTTCCCGATGGCGCGGCGCAGTGAATCGGCCTGGGCCAGCGTGAATCCCGCGAGATCGCTCACGATGCGCATGACCTGTTCCTGATAAAGAATAACGCCGTAGGTTTCCTTGAGACTGGGCTCGAGAGCGGGATGGTCGTATTTGATGAGCTTAGGATCACGCATACGCTTGATAAAATCATCCACCATGCCGCTTCCTAGAGGACCCGGCCGGTAAAGCGCCAGAAGCGCCACAAGATGCTCGAAGCGGCTCGGCTTCATTTTCTTGAGGATGTCGCGCATCCCGGAACTTTCAAGCTGGAACACCCCTAGAGCGTCGCCATTGGCAAGCATCTCGTAAGTAGCGGGGTCATCTTCGGGAAGCCGAGAGATATCGATCTTTTCTCCGCGCATCTTCCGGATGATCTTGACCGCCTCGTCGATCACGGTGAGGGTCTTCAGACCCAGAAAATCCATTTTAAGAAGGCCGATCTTTTCCAGATCTTTCATCGTGTACTGCGTGCAAACCTGGTCTTCTGTTTTATAAAGCGGCACATGCTCCGTGAGAGGCACATCCGAGATCACAACACCCGCCGCATGGATCGAAGCGTGGCGGGAAAGTCCCTCGAGAGCCTGGGAAGTTTCGATCAGCTGAGCGACCCGGGCATCGGTCGCGACCATTTCCTTAAGCGCCGGTTCGCGTTCGAGAGCGAGTTTCAAGGTCATCTTGAGTTCCAAAGGGATCAATTTTGCGATGCGATCCACTTCCCCGTATGCGATCCCCATGACCCGGCCCACGTCGCGCACAGCAGCCTTGGCGGCCATCGTCCCGAACGTGATGATCTGCGCCACGTTCGGGGTGCCGTATTTGCGCTTCACGTAGTCGATCACTTCATCACGGCGCACATAGCAAAAATCGATGTCGATATCGGGCATGCTCACGCGCTCGGGGTTGAGGAATCTTTCAAAATAGAGGTGATACCGGATGGGATCAATGTCCGTGATGTGAAGCGCGTAAGCCACGAGGCTTCCCGCCGCGGATCCGCGGCCCGGCCCCACGGGAATATTTTTCTCCCGCGCAAAACGGATGAAATCCCAAACGATCAAGAAGTAGCTGATGTAGCCCATTTTACTGATGAGCGTGATCTCGGTACGAAGACGCGCTTCATATTCCGGCGGGAGCTCTCCCCCGAAACGCTCGCGCAGGAACCGGAAGCAAAGCTCTTCCATATACTGGATCTGGGTCTTCCCGTCCGGCGGCGCGAACTGAGGCAGGAAGATCTTGTTGAAATCCAGCTCAAGATTGCAGCGCTCCGCGATCTCTACCGTGGCGCGGATCGCCTGGGGGATATCCCTGAAGAGACTTTTCATCTCCTCTGCAGAGCGCAGATAATACTGATCGCCTTGATAGCGCATGCGATTCGGCTCATCGAGCTTCGAGCCGGTTCCGATGCAGATCAGCGCGTCATGCGCCATGGCGTGATTCTGATGGATGTAGTGCACGTCGTTGGTGGCGACGATGCCGAGCTTGAGTTCTTTGGCAAGTTTGAGCGATCCCTCGGCGACCTTCTTCTGGGGCTCGAGCCCATGTTCCATGATCTCGAGAAAGAACCGGTCCCGGCCGAAGATCCCGGCATATTCTTCCGCGACCTTGCGCGCGTCATGGTCCTGATCGTGATAAAGATAGTACGGAACTTCTCCCTTGAGCCCGCCTGAGAGAGCGATCAATCCTTCGGAATATTCCTTCAGCACGGTCTTATCAACGCGAGGCCTGTAATAGAACCCCTCGGTATATCCGATGCTCGCGAGTTTCATGAGATTCCGGTACCCCTTCTCGTTGGTCGCGAGAAGCGTGAGATGAAAAGATGCTTCTTTGATACCGTGAGCCTGCCTTTCGAGTCTGGATCCCGGAGCCACATAGGTACTCATGCCGAGGATCGGCTTGATCCCTTCTTTCATGGCCTTGGAGTAGAACTGGATAGCGCCAAAAAGATTGCCGTTGTCGGTCATGGCAAGCGCGGGAAAACGAAGCTCCTTGGCGCGGGTCATGAGCTCGCTGATCTTACAGGTGGCATCAAGAAGGCTGTACTCGGTGTGGCAATGAAGATGAACGAAGTCGCTGTGGCTCATAATCCGCTTAACACAAAACGGTCAACGCACAACGCTGGGATCTTCATTTTTTTCATTTTCGTTGCGGGTTGCGCGCATCATTTTGCGCGAATTTTATTCCCACTCGATCGTGGCCGGGGGCTTGCTGGAAATATCGTAGGTCACGCGGTTGATGCCGCGAACTTCGTTGATGATGCGATTTGAAATGCGTCCGAGAAGATCGTAGGGAAGTTTGGCCCAATCAGCTGTCATCCCGTCAAGGCTCGTCACGGCTCGAACCGCGACGGCATTTTCATAGGTCCGCTCATCCCCCATCACGCCGACGCTTTGAACGGGAAGCAGGACAGCAAAGGACTGCCAGACTTTATTGTAATAGCCGGCTTTCTTGATCTCATCGACCACGATCCAGTCCGCCTGACGAAGCAGATCGCAGCGGTCCTTGCGGACTTCACCGAGGATACGAACCGCAAGACCCGGCCCCGGGAACGGTTGACGTCCGACAATATCCTTGTCGATCCCAAGCTCGGCGCCCACTGCGCGAACCTCATCCTTAAAAAGTTCCTTGAGAGGTTCCACCAGCTTGAATTTCATATTCTTCGGAAGCCCGCCGACATTGTGATGGCTCTTGATCATGCTCGTGGGGCCTCCAAAATAGGAGACCGATTCGATCACATCGGGATAAAGAGTCCCCTGCGCGAGGAACGGGACTTTCCCGAGCTTGTTCGCCTCTGTCTGGAAGACATCAATAAAAGTCTTCCCGATGATCTTCCGCTTTTTCTCCGGATCGATCACGCCCTTAAGCCGATCCAGGAAGATCCTCTCCGCGGCGATCACTTTCAGGTTCATCTTGAAATGTCCGCGGAATGTTTTATCCACCCGTCCAACTTCGTTGAGACGCAGAAGCCCGTTATCCACAAAGATACAGGTCAATTTTTTTCCGATCGCTTTATGGATCAGTCCCGCGGCCACGGAGGAATCCACGCCTCCCGAAAGCCCGAGCACCACACGGTCATTGCCGACCTGCTGGCGGATCTTTTTCACAGCTTCGTTGATGAACGAACGCGCCGTCCAACTCTTCTTGCAGCCGCAAACGCCGGTCAAAAAATTCTCGAGGATGCGGGACCCCAGCTCCGTGTGCGCCACCTCGGCATGAAACTGGATCGCGTAGATCTTTTTTTTCGAATTCCCCATCGCCGCAAACGGAGCGTTCTCGGTATACGCGAGGCGCTCGAAGCCTTGCGGGATCCGGTCGAGTTTGTCCCCGTGACTCATCCAGCAGGTGATCGTTTTGGGGATCCCTCTAAAAAGGGGGCTTTTGGATTTTGAAATGTGCAGCTTTGAGAATCCATACTCGCGCTTCTTCGATTTATGAACACGGCCGCCGAGCTTATGAGAGAGAAGCTGCATACCGTAGCAGATCCCGAGGATGGGAATATCGCAATCAAAGAAACGGCTGTCCGGAATGGGCGCTTTCTTGGCATAAACGTTCGCGGGTGAACCCGAAAAAATAATACCCGTGGGCTTATCCGCCATCACGGTCTCGAAGGATACGTGAAAAGGATAGACTTTCGAAAATACTTTTGCCTCACGCACACGCCGCGCGATCAACTGAGTATATTGCGATCCGAAATCAAGTACGACAATGGTTTGGTCCATATTTTCCCCAGACTTGAGACCGGGGACTTGAGACCGGAGCCTTTACGCTCTTGGTCTGCAGTCTCTAGTCTGTGGTCTCGTGTCTGTTACTTGCACATTCCAAGCTTCTGTGCAGATTGAAAAAGCTTCCCTTCGGTCTTGATCGCGGGAGCGATCACGATCTCGGTCAGCTGCATTTCCCGTATATTCTTAGCGCCAACATTTCCCATCGAAGTCTTGAGAGCGCCCACCAGGTTCTGCGTCCCGTCATCAAGACGCGCGGGGCCAAAAAGGATTTCTTCCAGAGAACCCGTCGTTCCAACGTGGATGCGTGTTCCCCTCGGCAGATTTGCGTGGGGGGTCGCCATCCCCCAGTGGTAGCCGCGACCGGGAGCTTCCTTCGTCCTGGCAAAAGCGGAGCCGACCATGACGCCATCCGCGCCGCTTGCGATCGATTTACAGATATCACCTCCGGTCGACATTCCGCCGTCCGCGATGATCGAAACATATTTTCCTGTCTTCTTATGGTAGAACTCACGGGCCGCCGAGCAGTCAGCGATCGCCGTCACCTGAGGGACACCAATCCCGAGCACCCCGCGCGTCGTGCAAGCCGAACCGGGACCGATCCCTACGAGAAGTCCAGCACAGCCGGTCTCGGCCAGATCGAGCGCCACCTTATAAGTAACGCAATTCCCGAGGATCACGGGAATCTTCATCTTCTTGCAAAGTTTCTTGAAATCCACGACCTGGTAAGCACTCGAAACGTGACGAACCGTGGTCACCGTGGACTGCACCACCAGAATGTCGGCTCCGGCCTCTTCCACGATTTTGCCGAATTTTTCCGCGCGTTGCGGGATGGCACTCACGGCACAAAGGACTTTCGCCTTTTTTATATCATGAACGCGTTTTGCTATTAATTTTTCACTGATGGGCTTCACATAGAGTTTCTGAACAAGTTCTGTCGCCTTTTCCGGTGAGGACTTGGAAATCTCTTCAAGGATCGATTCATAATCCTCGTAGCGGGTATAGATCCCTTCCAGGTTCAGGACCGCCAGGCCCCCGAGCTTCCCCATCGCGATCGCGAATTTCGGATCCACCACGCCGTCCATGGCAGATGCTAGGAACGGGATGGGAAGCGTCATGTCGCCCAAAGGCATTTTGATATCCACTTCATCCGGATTGATCGTCACTTCGCCCGGCACCAGGGCGATTTCATCAAAGCCATAGGCTCTTCTTGCTTTGCGGTCGCGGCCAATAAAAACAGACATTGTATTCTCCTCTATTATTTAGCAGTGATCATTGAAGAAAAAAGACATGCACAAAGGCAGGCACTTACTGAGTTTTTCTGAAAAAGGAGTGTGAATTGCGTCGAAGGCTGTCCCATTTGCCGTATCATACAAAAGCATCCTAGGATTGTCAATAAAGTCGACTCTCGAATCTCGGTTTTTGAATTCAGGCTCCCCATCTTCAGATTGTTATTTCGAAAAGCCTGTGTTACATTATCCCCTATCATGTTGAAAATTTTCAGAAACAATACAAAAATAATCGTCTGGGTCACCGTAGCCGCGCTTGCCCTGCTCTTCGGCGCTGGGTCCATCGCGGATCTCGTGGGCGGCAAAAAAAACGGCCGGTATGCGGGCGAAGTCTTCGGTAAAACCGTGACCTTCCAGGATTACAATCGGTTTTATCGTGCCACGCAACTTTTTATGCCCTCGGATAAACCGGTCGACGATCCCGACCTCCTGCGCCAGTATACATGGCAGAACATCATTTATTCCCGCGAAGCCAAACGAAACGGGATCAATGTTTCGGATCAGGAAGTCCGTGGCGAAATCTCAAAGATCCTTGAGCAACAGGGCCTGGCCAACCCGACGAATGAGCAATACAAGATTTGGCTTACCCGTTCGCTCCATTTGTCCCCGCCTGAATTCGAAGAAGGTCTCAGAGAATTCATTCGCATTCAAAAGCTGATACGCGTGAAGATCTCCGGCTTTGCTCCGAAGGGAATTGAAAAGATCACGGATGCGAAAGAAAAGGGACTCGCCGACGAAAAACAAAAATCGGCTTTCATGACATGGTCAGGTGAAGTCAATAAGCGCGCCGCATTCAAAGACTATCTTGCACTGCCCACTCCCGAGGAAGAAACCCCCGCCCCCGAATCCGTCGAAAGATTAGGAACGACACCGGCAGGAACAACTTCCACAGAAACCGCCGCGACCGCGCAGGGATCAGACAAGAAGTAAAGCCCCCCCCCAGAGATCAACCTCGGTCAATCACACCTCCGCTCATGCGACAGGTCCCACTTTGCCCTTATCCCGGCGAAGCTTTATACCTGTTTGACTTCGGAAGGAACCGCCTTACCCTGTTTAGCCTCAAGTTTCTTCTGCATTTCAACTAGGGAGGATGGCACGAACGTAGCGGGCTTGCGACCATAGGGATAGACAGGCTGAGGGTTCTGCGTCGCATAAGGAGATCTATTTCCAAAGAGATTGGAAAGATCCTGATGACTGCGCGGACCCCGGGAAGACATCGCCATACGATCGTGTGCGATGCCGGTCGAACCTGAGTTTTTCTGAGCCATCACCCCTTCAAAAAAAGTATTGAAGTACAACCAGATCACCACAAAAGTCGCCAAGGCCAGTAAATAGTTTATTTGATTCTTGCTCATGTCCCGCCTCCTTATAGTTTATTGAAAAAGACAGGATGGATTATAGAACGGATTCAGAGTCCTTCCCAGAAAATTCATTTTGAACCGCATCGTGTTCTTGTTATACTTGCGCCCAATCACATCACCACACATCCCGAATCATCGGAGATGCGGCCTTTGATGGGGAGATACAATAAGCCATACTTTCTATTCTGAGAGCACAACCTCATGGGGAGATCTAACGGGGTGAAGAAAACTGTTGATGAATTCGCAAAGCTTGTCGGTGGGACTGTGATCGGGGACAGCGCGACCCTGATCGAGGGTATCACCAATTTCGAGAATCCTCTTAAGAACCATATTTCCTTCGTCCAGGATGAAAAAGGGTTCAAGACGCTTGAGGCCTCCGAAATCACCTGCATGATCGTGCCGAAACAAATAGGCGCGTCTTCCAAAGTTCTCATCCAGGTCGAACATCCCAAGCGCGCGTGGGCGCAGATCCTGCGGGAGCTCTTCCCCGCCAAGAAATTCACTCCAGGTATTTCCGCCCAAGCCTCAATCGCCAAAACAGCCCAGATCGGACAGAATGCAACGATCGAAGCCTTTGTGACCGTGGGAGAAAATTCTGTGATCGGCGACGGCGTGGTGATCCGCACGGGCGCCTTCATTGATGAAAACGTCAGGATCGGCATGGACTCTTTCATTCATCCGAACGTCACTATCTATCGGGATTCCGAGATCGGTTCCCGTGTCGTGATCCACGCGGGAACTGTCGTCGGAGCGGATGGTTTCGGCTATGTCGCGACACCGGCCGCGCACGAGAAGCTTCCCCAAATCGGCAATGTGGTGATCGAAGATGACGTCGAGATCGGCGCCTGCTCAACGGTAGACCGCGCGGCCATCGGATCCACACGGATCGGCAAGGGCACCAAGATCGACAACCTCGTCCAGATCGCGCACAATGTCGTGATCGGCCCGCACACAGTGATCTCGGCGCAAACCGGCATCTCCGGAAGCTGCAAGATCGGCTCCCATGTCACCATGGGCGGGAGCGTCGGGATCGGAGATCACGTGGAGATCGGTGATTGGGCCATGATCGGAGCAGGTGCGGGATTCCCTTCCAACAAGAAAGTCCCCGGAAAGCAGATCTATTTCGGTCAGCCTGCCAGGCCTTATGCAGAAATGAGAAAGCAGTTCGGCGCTCAGCTACGCTCCGCGGAAACTCTGGATGACGTCCGCGCTCTCAAGAAAAAAGTCGTGGAGCTGCAAAAGAAGCTAAACATTCCTTCCGAATAGCAGGTCACAAAGTCATCAAGTAAAGACCGCCTTTCATCTTTGCGACTTGGTGTCATTGCAATCTGGTGACGATCTTACTCTTCCCTCTTCGAACGGATCAGATTGAAGAATTCGCTACGGATTACCCGACAAGATACTTGTAAAGAAAAAACATCAGTGGAACTGCAATAAGCAGAAAAAAAATAAGCCCGATGATGAAGACAGCATCCTTCTGTTTTTGAAGTTTTTCTATTTGCTGTAAATACAAAGGCCCCGTTTGGGAACTCACATAAGTCAATTCATTACTTAGCATCGCGCCGGCATCACGTCCGCTATAACCATAAGCCTCGAACTGAATATGCGGAAAATGAGCCGCTATTTCTAAAAATCGTTTCACTAGATCGTAGAACCGCGCTCTATTTTCTATAATCTTCCGGGTATCACCAAAATAAAACCATGCCCTCGAAATATAAAGCAGCATATAGTGCGTCAATGGCTCAATGCCTTCGGCAACAAGTCTGTATCTGACAACAACCCCTCCTCCAAGGGCAACGCCTGAGGATGCGCCTTGCATCGTCGCCTTGGCAGGCTCTTCTTTAATGATAGTTCTAACATCTTGCCAAGGGATAAACCGGCCGTCTTCACCCTCGCACCCTTTGTCATCGAACTTTTTGATGGCAATTCGAACCAGCGCGGAAGATTTTGGCCGTAGCTTCTTCCATAGGATCCCTGCGAACCATCCGCCGAATCCAAACACTAAGAAAGCTGCCAGAACAAAAAAAAGTCTGTCTTCACCCTGCATAGATTTACTCTTCTCGTTTGAGACGGATCAGGCTGAGGAATTCGCTGCGGGAACGGGCGTCTTTGCGGAAAGCACCTAGCATGGCGCTGGTAATGGTATAAGCATCGGCTTTTTTGACACCGCGCATGGACATGCAGAGATGAAGCGCCTCGATCACGACGGCAACCCCCTTCGGCTTCAGCGCATCCATCAGACATTCCGCGATCTGAGTGGTGAGCCGTTCCTGGACTTGGAGACGTCTTGAGAAGACTTCGACCACACGCGGTATTTTGGAAAGGCCGATGATCTTTCCGTTGGGAATATAGGCAATATGGGCCTTGCCGTAAAAAGGCAGAAGGTGATGCTCGCAGAGTGAAAAGATCTCTATGTCTTTCACGATGACCATCTCATCGTAGGGCTCCTTGAAAACCGCATGAGCCAGGATCTCTTTGACGTCCTCTTTATAGCCCTTCGTCAGGTCCTGAAGAGATCTCGAAACGCGATCCGGCGTCCTCTGAAGGCCCTCACGACAGGGATCCTCCCCCAAAAGCGTGAGCATTTCCTTGACCAAAGAAGGGAACCGCCCCCCCCCTTGCATTTCCGTTTTTTTCGCCATTTCAAAGCTCCTCTTGTTCTAGGACATCCGCCGCTGAGATCCGGTTTCAGAAGTTGGAGACCGGATCTCAAAACGGATCATGTTATTTTAATGCTTTTTGCATCGCTTCCGCGATCCTGACGAACCGTTCGCTGATGGCACTTTTCGGATGCCCGATCACAACCGGAAGTCCCGAATCCCCGCATTCGCGAACATGTGCTTCGAGCGGGATATCGCCCAAATAAGGGATCTGAAAGATCTCCGCCATTTTTTCGCCGCCCCCCCTGCCAAAAACAGGCCCCGTCATATTCTCCACCACGCCAAGGATCTTCACCTCAAGCTGCCGGAACATGTTCACCGCCCTGCGGACATCGCTCAAAGCCACTTCTTGGGGCGTAGTCACCACGACCGCCCCCGATAAATGAACCCACTGCGAAAGAGAAAGCTGGACATCCCCCGTTCCTGGAGGAAGATCGACGATAAGATAATCCAATTCACCCCAATCAACCCGGTGAAGGAATTGCTCCATGGTCTTATGAAGAAGCGGTCCGCGCCATATCACCGGCTGCTCGGGATTCGCAAAAAATCCGATCGAGATAGCTTTAACGCCGTGGGCCTCCAGCGGAAGCATCTTTTCTCCGGCGCCCGCCTCGGGCCGCTTGTCGAAGGGAATCCCAAGCATGATCGGAATGTTAGGACCATAGATATCCGCGTCCATGATCCCCACACGCGCACCGAGTTGTTTTAAAGCAAGTGCCAGATTAACGGCCGTGGTTGACTTCCCGACGCCGCCTTTACCGCTCGCCACAGCCACGACATGCCTCACGCCGGGAATGCGCTGAATGACCCGCTCCTCGTGTCCCGGGCACGCTCGCGAAGATGCGGTGTCCCCGTCTTCGCAGGCAGAAGCATCCGCCCAGCATTTCGGCTTTCCCGAAAAATACACGTCACACGAAGCCGCCCCCGCCAACTGAACCGCCCGAGCGATAGCCCCGCGCAATTTCTCCTGAAGACAAGGATCTTCCGCCGAAGCCTCAAGATGAATGAATACATGATTTTTCTCGATCCCGATCTCTCTCACGAGCCCAAGTGAAACGAAGTCCTCTTTAAGGATGGGCTCCTCAACTTGTTTAAGACATTCGAGTACTTCTTCACGCGTGATCTTGTTGAAAGTGGACATATCTATCCCTTTGACGCAGCAACGGGTTTCTTGATCGTCCAAAAAAGGATCGCCATGGCCGCCAGAAAACACCAGCCCACGAACCCGTCGTAAAGGATCTTCGAACCCCAGAGAAATGAAGGCGCGGCATGGAATTGCACGAAAGAGTCATCAAGCTTGACATAGAAAACGCAACCGGCATGAAGACCGATAGCCGGATAGAGGGATCCGGAGCGATAAGCAGCCCCGATCAGCGCCAGGCCAAACAGGAAAAGCCCTGCCGCTTGAGGCCAGAATTTAGGCCATTGCGCAAGGGACAAAAACGGTGCGCCGATCAGGCGCAGTCCGTCGATAAAGTTCGGATCTGCTTCGACAAAGATCTTTTTCATTCCGATGAAGTGAATGATCGTATAAAACAGAGTCGCGACAAGAACGCACAGGAACACCCTGTTTTTCGTGAGATTTAAAAGTGAGCGGAAGATAAATCCCCGGAAGAAAAACTCTTCCATGAAACCGATCAGCAGAGCCGTCCCGAACGCTAAAGAAATCTTGATGCTCCACCCCCCCCAAGAAAAGGAATCCGGCGCGAAAGTCGCCTGCCCCGAGAAAACTCTCAAAACTCCCACCAACCCCAGGACCACAAGCCCCGTCACAAATCCCTTTCCAAACAGTCCGAGGCTCTCGGGCTTCCAAAGCGCGCCGTAACTGATCAGTGCCTCTTTCTTGACCCTGACGAACAGGACCACCGCGACAAGCGAGAGGATCATGACAATGCGCTGAAAGATGCGTTCGAACTTGTAGGTATGGAACATTTGAAAAAAATCGTAGAAAAGCGGCGCGAGGAACGCGCTCAAAAGAAGAATGGCCGCGAAAACAAGGATGAACTTGAGAAAGCCTTTCATGAAATGCCTTTCGGTGAAGTTGACGGGGACCGGCGGTCAATGAAGCCTGTCACCTTCGTAAAGACGAACAATTTTATTTCAATTCCAAAACGAGTTCAATTTCGACAGCGGCATTCAGCGGGAGGCTCGACATCCCCACGGCAGAACGGGCGTGCTCCCCGGCGGGTCCCATCACTTGAGCAATAAGTTCGGAAGCCCCGTTCACGACCGCCGGAATTTCATAAAAATCCGGCGCAGACTGAACAAAACCCGTCATTTTGACGACACGGCTGATCTTTTCAATTCCTATCAGATATTTCATAATACTTAAGGCATTAAGCGCCGCAAGTCGAGCCGCCACCTGACCTTCCTCCAACGTAAGCTCTTTTCCGACCTTCCCGGCCAGGATCTTGCCGTCAGCATCCCTCGAGATCTGCCCGCTCAAAAATGCCAGTTTGCCGGATACAACGAAAGGATGATAAAGACCCACGGGTTTCGGCGCATCCGGAAGTCTAAGTCCCAATGCCTCTAATTTTGAGTCAAAGTCCATGATGGAGATCTCTTTGAAAATGAAGTGATGATCTAAAAGCAACGAGAGCTGTCATTTTACTCAAAACTCGCCTCGCGTCACTTGTTACTTTTGTCCGATGATGAGCGTCGCCGCGCCTAAAGCAAAGTTTTTACTGACGCAGTCGCGAAACCCCGTGGTCTGCATCAACCGCATCGTCTCTTCAGGAGGTTGAAACTTCCGGACGGAATCGGAGAGAAAGCCGTAAGCTTTCCGGTCTCCCGAAAATAGCCCTCCCAAGAGAGGCAGGACCAGTTTCAGGTAGGGATAGAAGAACAAACGGGCCAAGAAATTCCGGGGACGCGTCAGGTCGAGAAAAGCGACCTTCCCGCCCGGAGTCAAGATGCGATGGACTGTGGCAAGAAAGGCCGGAAGCCTCTGGACACTCCGCAAAGTAAAGGCTGAAACGATAAGATCAAAACTGCCTTCAAGAAACGGCAGCGAATCGAAATCTTCCTGAAGCCAAAGCACGTTCCCCGAAACCTTCTCGCGTGCCTTCGTCAGCATCGGGACAGAAAAGTCAACTCCGGTCGCGCTTTCCCAGGACCTTTTTCGCAGGAAGCATTCAAGAAATTTTCCAGTTCCACAGCCGAGATCCAAGAGGGTCTTGGGAGAAAAGCGCGGATCACTCAAGACCAGCTCAGCCGATCGCTTGCGCCAGGTTTCCGACATTCCAAAACTCAAGACCTGATTCAGAAGGTCATAACGCGGCATGATCGAATCAAAGGAATCACGGATAAACGGCTTGTCCGGAGATGCATAGGATGGCTTTTCCATTTATTTCTCCACGACCTCGATGATAAACCCGGTGCTGTGCGCTGTCATTTCCGGTGCATACATGGATTGCAGCGTCGCAGCGCCAATCCGATAGACGCCCGGTTTTGAAGGACGCAACCGGTAGCGCAGGATAAACTCCCCGTGCGGAATCCAGCTGATGAAGAAATTCGTCAGGGAATCCCGCGGTTCCTCATAGAAAGATAGCGGGTCGTATTTCCAGCCGCTTAAAAGAGTCTCCGCTTCAAAACCGGCCGCCTTCAAGTCCTTGAGATACATATATTCGAATTGGCTGCGCGTGTTGATCTTCAGCTGGACCTCGATCTGGTCGCCCACGACGACCTTCTCTCCGGATCCGAGGGGTTTCAGATGATAGGCATCGCCTTCTTTGACCCGCCGGTAAAAAGTCCGCTGGATCTCCAGCATTCCCGCCGTGGAGGCCTCCGGCAGTTGGTCGGTGGAATAAGTCCAGGTCATGCTGGCAAAGGCAAGACCCGGTCCTTCCTTTGTAATCAGAGCCTGATTATCCCCTGGCATAATATCAGGCCCTTTTTCCTCCCAACGTATCGGTTCGTTGAGCCAATCGACCGCTTTCACAACAGTCGCGCGAATATTTTTGCCCCACTTCACATTGAATGATTCATCGCTGGCCAGAGCGCCACGCTGATTCAGATAATCAAGAAGGGCATAGACAGAGGCCACCGAGGCCTTGGTGGACTTCCAGACATTCCCCTTCCTGTTGAAAAGCAGCCACTGGACCATACCCGGGATCTTCGGATCGTCCGGCCGGAGCTGCTGCAGGATACGGAGAAAAAAAGCATGTTTCTCAACGGTATCGGAGTACCAGACCCAGGAATATTTTTCCGGTGCCCAATAAACGCCCGCGATCGGGTCTTCTCGGACACCGTCCATCGCCATATCCAGCAATTTATTGGCCTTTTTTTTATCTCCGAGATTCAGATAAGTGAAAGCCAAATGGGCTTTTCCCAGTGGTGTCATAGCATTAACATGCTGTTCAAGGAACACCGTCCACGCTTTTGCCGCATCGTGTCCCTTTTGGGCTTCTGAAAATTCTTTCGGCGAGAACGAAGTCACCACATACGCGGCAAAAGAAACGACCGCCAGGTCCCTTTCCTCGGGCTTTAACCGCAGCGGAATTTCCGCATTCACATAGCTGAGCGCTTTCTGGATCATATCCTGATCGACACTGACTCCGTAACGCCGGGCCTCGGAAAATCCCGACAGCACATAAAGCGTGATGTAAGGATCCGGCGCGCCGCCCGGCCACCAGGGAAACCCGCCGTTGGCCAGCTGGGCGGATTGCAGTTTCTGAAAATTCGATTCTGCCTGAGCTGTGACGATCTTCGGATCGAGAAGATCAATGATCGGAAAGATCGTGGGACGTCCTTCGGATTCCCATACCCAGGGCGTTTCCATGAGCGTGGTCAGCCGCCTCGGATCGTTCTTTTCCCAGGCAGGCGTCGGAGTTTGACGGTCCGGGATCTTGCTCACAGCGGTCCGGATCTCCGGATATTTCTTATAAACCTCGTTCATAATGCTCAGAGGCACGTATTTATTGAGGATCTGCTCCACGCATTCATGGGGATACTGGACCAGAAAGGGCATGGTGTTCAAAATGCTCAGGGCCAGTTGGGGATCCACCTGGATCGCCATCGATTCATTGATGCGCGTCGGATCCGCTTTCAGAGGGATCTCCAATTTCTTGGATCCGCTCCCTGACAAGGAAACAAACGCCGATTCGATCAGCCGCTGGCGTGAAGGCAGGATCGGAAGATCCCGCTCCTCCGCATCCGTAAGCTTGCCGGCCACTGCCACGACGCGCACCTTGTACGTCGTCACGCCCTCCGGGATCTCCAGCATCCAGCCAAAACTGCTCAGGCTGTGCGGCGCGACCGTGAACGCCTTTTTGTTATCCGTCAGTTTGAGCTTTTGATTGATGTTTCCCTTGTTCTCCGTCACATCAATGAATAATTCCCCTTCCAGAGGATTGTCAGACTCGTTATGAACGATCGCGTTGATCATGCCTTTGTCTTTTTCGCGGAAAAATCTTGGGAGGTCCGCGCGCACCATCAGGTCTTTCCTTGTGACGGCTTCTTCGCTCACAGTCCCTTCACTGACATCCTTCGTAAAAGCAAAAGCCTTGACCTTCCAGCTTGTCAGCTGCTCCGGAGCCTTGAAACTGAAGCTGGCCTTTCCGTCTTTACCCGTCATGACATGCGGTTTGAACATGGCCGAATCCGCGAATTCTTTACGCGCCTCTACCGCTTGCGCGGCTTCAGCGTACAGCCCTACCGCGTTGGATGCTTTCAGTCTGTCATCCTTTCTTTCTCCTCCTACGCCGGTCGCAGTCTTAAATCCACTAACCGTTGCTGACCCGGGAGCCATCACCTTCGGCGCAGGAACACTTCTCTTGTCGTTGGCCTCAAGGCTGCTCAGTTCTGATCTAACCAAACCAGATGAGCGATCAAAAGCAACCTCTTTATCCAACCGCACCCACGAGTTCCCTGTGCGCAGGCCGGGGATCTTGGGTTCTTTCGGCGGCTGGTTGAATGCTTTCATCAACTTTTCTAGCAATCCCTCCGTGATCGGCAGATTGGCGGCATACTGTTCAAACAGCGCATAGGACCATTCATCCGGCGATTTTCTCTGCGCATAAAGATCATCCAGCCAAGGATTCGCTGACTTCACATAATATTCCAGAGAGCGGTCATACATCAGCGCGAGCACTTCCCCTTCCTGGGGTTTTCCCTGGAAGTCCGCGAGTTTGATCCCCCACGTCACTTCCTCGCCCGGCTTCAATTCTTTGCTGAAGGGCTCTACGTTCACAGTCAGCACTTTCTCCTTCCACGGGACTGAAACAGTCGCCTGGGAATAATAGATATCGAACCCTTGCGCCCCAAACCATCGCAGGGCAAAACCGCCTTTCATTTTTTCAGTGACCGGGATCTCGATCAAGCGTATGGGCTGGTCTCCTTCCACGAGCAGGTGCTCCAGGAAATAATCCCCCGCCCATAATTCCACCTGATAAGTGCCGGAAACGAGCGCGGATCCGATCAAAAACCTGGCCGTATCGCCAACCTTGTATTCGTCTTTTTCGGGAAGCATCACAAAAGCCGCCTTCACAGGCACCGCTTCTTTGTCGTTCTTGGTCACCACAATGATCTTCTTTTGTTCAACTTCGGAACCCCATGGATCGCGCGACTTAAGTACGATCCTGTACACTCCTTGAGGCAAAGATCCGATCTTGAGAGTGCCCTTACCCTCTTTATCAAATTCCGCTTTCCCCTGCGCCGCCTGCTTCCCATTGGCAACATCTTTCAGCTGAACATCGAGCGCCGGCATCCATTCGATATTGTATTGAGCATAACTTCGCGCGATCTGCTGCAATGTTTCCTTGGAAATATCCGCCAGACCGAAAACCGTGAAATCACTCGCACCGCCGATCGGCGCATCGTTGAGCGTCAGTTGTTTGGCGTCAACCTCTATGGACTCTCTTTCTCCATAGAAACCTTTACTCGGCTCGATCACAAAGTAAAAGGCGCTCCTCCCGGCCCGGTACGTCGCTTGAGTCGAGATAGTCCGCCCTCCGGCGTCCCGGCCCTCCACCTCAACAATAAATTCCGCCATGTCCGGAATATTTCCCGCATAAGCCTGCGGCGGTGGCGTGGGCGTGAATGTCAGGGTCAAGATCCCTTCGGCGTCCGTTTTCAGATCCCCGGACGCGATCTCCTCTGCGTTAGCGTAATAATTCTGACCGAACCAATAGCGAAAACAGTAAGGAACATAAGGCTGGCGCTTGATATGATATTTGACCGGAGCGTCCGGGACCGGTCCCCCGAAATAATACTTTGCCTTCCCTTTGATCGTGACGGGTTCCTGATACTTCCACGCCTCCTTGGCGGGATCCATCACGATCTCGAACTCGGGTCTCTTATATTCCTCCACGGAAAACGAGATGCCTCCATGATGACTCCCCAAACGGGACCCTCCATCGCATTCAGCGTTAAGAGAATAGACGCCCAGCAGTCTCCCCTGAGGGATCTCGAACTCGAGGCTCGCGCTCCCGAAATCGCTAAGTTCAACGGTTTTTTTAAAAAAATCTTTTCCGTTGGGATCCTGAACCGAAACAGATGCTGTCCGCTTATCCCCCACTGTTTTATAACCCTGTGGGGTTTTTCGCACCGCGATAACCTTCGCCTGCACTTTATCGCCGGGCCGGTAGATCGGCCTGTCCGTCTCAATAAAGACCTTGATCGGACAATCCGGAGAGTAATTGAGGTATTGAGAATTTCTCCAGAAAGAATAGGAATCCCCGGATTGGGCAAGTGGGTCCGCTTGATAATAATTGCTGGAAGAATGGGGCGCAACGTTTAGCGGCAGGGTCAGTCCCGCATATCCTTCCCCATTGGTCTTTAAGTTAAAAGTCGGTCTAGTTGATTGTGAAGATACATAGGTAAAGACATTGAGATCCGCCCGGTCCACAGGTTTCCCGGTCTTCGCACTCAAGACATAAAAACGGTAGCCTTCATCCTTGACTTCCGCGGAACCGTTTTTATCGAGATAATTGAAATAGGCAGTTTCAGTTCCGGAAGTAAAACCAGCGGTTCCCATCAAGAGAATATCCGTCACATTCAAAAAACCGGCGGACATCAGATCGCTCCCTATGTTGAAGGACTTGTCCGCGCATGCGATAACCAGATAGATCCCGGGCTCCAGATCCGGCGGGGTCAAGATCTTGCTGAGATACTGGAAATCCCCCTTATCCCCGGTCGAGGCAATCCATTTCTCATGGGGCTGTTTTTGGGTGAGGTAGAGATCAATCCACTTCTTTCCCCAGTCCTGATAGGAAAAGCTCTGGCTAAAAAGCTGGGACCACCCTTGAGGATTTTCGTAAGTCTTGCCGTAAGCCTTTTTCTGAAAATCCGCGTTTTCTTTTTTGATCTCTTCGGGACTTACGCGATAAACACGGAAATAAACTTCTTTAACATTCTTGGTATTGAGCGTCAACGCGTCCTTGGCCGGAGGCATGACCGCTTTGGTCACAAAGCTGAGTTGCGGCATCTGGATCCCGGACCGTAAAGCCTCAGCACGGCGGGCGGCATATGTCCCCGGAAAATCCTTCTCGACCTGTTCGCAAAGCCTGACGGCCTCGGCCAATTTGCCGCTCCCGTTGAATATCACCGCGGAGACATAACCCGCTTCCGACTTGGCGCCTTGAGTCTTAAGATCTTTCATCCACCTGAGAAGGATCTCCTGGGCCCGCGCCAAATAAGCCTGAGAGTCTTTATAGTCATAAATATTTTTATCATCCGCCAAAGCTTTTAGATCGAAGGCATTACCATAGCGGGAGGGAAGTAAAAGTCTCTCGATCTTCCACCGCTCCGCGGCTTCAAGCCGGCCCTTCTGCTCCGAGCGACTCGCCTCTTCCATGAGCTCTGCCGCGAGAAGCGCGGCAGGATCTTCCGGACTGACCGCATGCTCAAAATTTTCCGTCAAAAAGATTTCCGCGACGGGCCTCACGGTCTTCTCCGTGATCAGGGGTGCTTCCGTCTCGAGGAGAAAATTTGTCCAGCTCGCGATCAGATAATCAAAAAAATCCGGAAACGTGCCGGGGTCGACATCCTTGATATCAAAAAAATAGCCTTCCTTCAGAAGGTCCATCTTTAGAAGCGCTTTGCGCATGTTCCAAAGCTCAAGATAAGCTCCCTTGATCTTGGCCCGGATTTCTTCCGGTGTCAGCCGAAAAACATCTACTCCCTTTTCATCATCCATCACATCCCCCCGCTGGACGGAAGCGTACTGCATGAGAAAATTCCTGAGCATCTCAGCCTTAAGCATCAAAAAGCGGGCATGGTATTCCGGATCAAGCGGAAGAGGGTTTGAAAGGATTTTTTGCGCGGCATCGCCATAACGGAACAGATGGCCCAGCGATTCGCAAGACCTGAAGAAGGCCTTGTTCTTAAGCTCCGCGTCCGAGGCTTCTTTATATACCGCGTCGTAGATCTCCAGAGCCTGCTGGAACGTCCCTTTTTCGAACAACTGATCGGCTTTGTTAATATCGGACGCCAGACCCCGGGGACACCATGAAAGAGAGATTAAAATCACGAGGAATATCGTCATCATGAAACCACTGCGAGCTTTATTCATGCCGGCCTCCTTTGAAACGAAGAAACTTCATCACCTGCTGATATTAAACGATCCAAGAGCCTAAAAGTTACAAAAAAATCCAAGGAAATCAACCGGCTATCTCTCCAGCGGCTACCCGATATCCCTCTTTGTACGGCAACTATCCGAAAGAGCTGATGACGTTATAATTGGTGTCCCTCTGGACCGGAATAAATCCGCCATCCCGGATGAGACGAACGAGATCGTCCTTTTGCGTGCGAACCTTGATCCCCGTAGGTTCCAGGACCTTATCCTCAATCAGGACCCCTCCCATATCATCACAGCCAAACGCGAGGGCGATCTGACCGAGCTTCAATCCTTCCGTAAGCCAGCCGCTTTGAATATGCTCGACATTATCCAGCATGAGCCGTGAGATCGCAACCGTCCTCAGATAGTCATCCCCCCCTGCGGAGTTCACCCCGGACAACACCCGGTGTTTGACTTGGAGGACACCCCCTTCAACGCCGGGTGCTGAGGCGGGTTCAAACGGAACAAAACTCCACGGAATGAAAGCACGGAAACCGTGAGTTTTGTCCTGTAGCTCGCGAATACGGAGAAGATGCTCGATCCTTTCTTCCAGGGTTTCTACATGCCCGAACACCATCGTCGCGGTGGTCTTGAGGCCGGCCTCATGGGCTGTGCTCATCACCTCGAGCCAGCGGTCCGAAGAGATCTTGGCCGGGCTGATGAGTTTTCTGACGCGCTCCACCAGGATCTCGGCCCCGCCGCCGGGCATGGAATTGAGTCCGGCTTCTCTGAACTTCCGGAACATCTCGAGCAAAGGAATATTGTTCTTCTTCGCCAGCGTATCGATCTCTATTGCCGAAAAGGAATGGATGTGAATCTGTGGAAATTTCTCATGGATGGCACGGACCATATCCAGATAGTAATCGAGAGCCAGATCCGGATGAACTCCCCCCTGAATAAGGACCTGCGTCCCCCCAAGTGCGGCAAGTTCCCTGATCTTTTCCAGAATCGCTTCATTGGAAAGAACATATGCCCCGGCGGCTCCGGGCGCGCAATGGAACGCGCAAAAATCACACCCGATAGTACACACATTGGTGTAGCTGATATTCCGATCGACCACAAACGTGACGGCATTCGGACGGATGCGCGGCGTAAGCTTTTGAGCCGCCTGGCCTAATGCAAGGAGATCGCCGGAATAGAGTTTAATCCCGTCTTCCAATGTAAGTCGCTCGCCACTCAGGCCCTTACGGAGGATATTATGGATGTCTTCCATTTATTCAAAAAAATACAGGGGTTTCGGGGCCGAAAGTCCAAGACCCTCTTCGTCAGCCAGCTCAAAGAAACGAGTCACACCTTCTTTCATGCTGTCGTCCAGTGAATACTGGAGATTCACAAGATAGCCGAGCATTTGGCAGAACCGCTTATCGGAAGGCGCAATGCCAAGCGCCCGTTTCAGGAGGGCTTCCGGATCCGCGAGATTATTTACAAGATTTTCTCTCAAGGTCTCCGCAAAGCACCGGAGGAAATCGGCATTCCTCGCCGCAAATTCTTTCCGAACAGCCCACAAAGCGAACACAAACGGTTTTCCGGTCCAGGACTGCCATAACTCCCCGAGATCATATTTATAAACAAGCTCTTTGGGCTGGCAAAAAAGCGCCTGGTCCCCGATCACAAGGGCCGCGGAATAATTCCTGAGCATGGCTTCGGGGTCCTGATCCACGCCTTCGAAAGTATTCCGGTGATCATATTTTTTGTGGAGCAAGATACGCAGAAGCCCCGAAGAGCTGAGGCTTTCACGGGAAAGAGCGATCACCGCGCCGTTCAGTTGCTCGATCTTTTTTTTGGACAGAAGTAGAACACTCCTGGCGAAGAGCCGCGTCCCGATGGCAAGGTCCGGAAGCAGGAGATAATCCTCCTGATGCCGGAGATATTCCAGGGAAGAAATGGGCGCCACATCAATCGCCCCCTTCTCCATGGCTTGATTGATCTCCGCGGGATAGGATTCAAAGAAGGTTACTTCAGACTCAATCCCCTTGGCGCGCAACATCTCGGTAAGACCGAAAAAAAACGGAATGCAGTTGAGATAACGGATCTTCCCGATGCGGAGTTGTGTCTCAGTTTTCATGGCGCTTTCTCCGGGACATGCCCCGGACTTCCGGTCCACCGGGGATAAAGCGTATGAGAAACACCCATCTGCTCGAGCACCTTCCCCGCTACAAAATCCACCATATCGGAAACCGTTTGCTGAGCGCCATAGAAGGCCGGCATGGGAGGAACGATTCTGACACCCAGGCGCGCGAGCTTAAGCATGTTCTCGAGATGAATGGCACTTAACGGTGTTTCGCGCGGCACGAGGATGAGCTTGCGTCCCTCCTTGATGGTGCAGTCCGCGGCTCGATGGATGAGATTCTGACTCAGACCCGACGCGATCGCCCCAAGTGTCCCCATACTGCACGGAATGATGACCATGCCTTCCGTCGGATAAGACCCGCTCGCGATCGGCGCTGTAAAATCGTGAGAGTCGTGAAGCTGAATACCCTTCACAACACCGGGTGTTAAATTTCGCGGCTCCGAAGTCAAACACCGGGCGTTATCGTGGGTGAGAATTAAATCACAAAGGCTGTCGCGCGTGACCGAGTCAATCCCGAGTTCCTCACTCATCACGATCTTCGCGGTATCGGAAATGACCAGCTCGACAGCAACACCCGCCTCGCTCAATACTTGCAGGAGCCTCACCCCGTAAGCGGAACCGCTTGCCCCCGTCATCGCCACAATATAAGGCTTCATCTTTTCATCCTATCAGAGTATTTGACCATCAAAACCCATAAACTAATTTCAGAATTTATTGTAACACAATCTCAAATCTCGAGGAGCTGCCCCCTCACCCACTTCTGATTCCCTGTCTCAGAGGTGGTTCGTCTTATAAGGCTAGGACGTAGAGAAGCATTCCCAATCTGGAACCCAGCCATTTTTCGGGAGAAATCCGAAAGGGCAAAACATTTAAACCGCCCGTTTTGAGAATACGCATACCTCGGTGAAGTTCCTCAAGATGGGAAACCGTAAACGGGACCTCCCTTATCCCCGGCATGACAAGCGGCCGCACGATTTCCCACCAGGAATAACGGTTGGGAACGAAAGTCGCGATTATGCCATTCTCTTTTTTGAGTTCCCTGAAACGCTCCATCAGTTGCTGTTGCTGCTCAAGAGTAAAATGCTCAAAAAGCCCGTCCGTAAAAATAAGATTGAATTTGCCCAGGAAAGGCGCCGTCCAATCATTCCGGAAAAGATCTTCTTTTAAATAGGCCTGACAATTTCCACGGGTGCTTTTTCGGGCGATCTCAAGCGATGCCTCGGAATGATCCAGCGACCAAACACGGCAACCTTTTTCCAGAAAATACGCGGAAAAAAAACCGGAGCCGCAGCCCGCGTCCAGAACGTCCATCCCTTCACGGACCACGCTGTCTAGTACCTCCATGATGCGAATTTTACTCCAGCTTTTCCTTGTAAAACGCTGCGTTCCCTTGGCCTTCCAGAACTTGTCCCAATTCTCTTTTTTGACTCCGGGCTCCATGCTATCCCCCGGCCTTCAGGCCAAACCGGAGAACGCCACGCAGCGCTCCCCAAGCCCAGGAAAAACAGCGGGCAAATTGAACAAGTATCCCGTAGCAAGCTGCCGCGGGATCCCGCCTAAAGATAAAAACAAAAGAATTCCAGCACGATAAGAAAAGAAAAAGAAAAAGGATGGCCGGAATAATGCGGAGCCCTCGATTGAATAAGAAGATCAAAGAAAGGGGTAAAAAACCGGCCGCCAGAACCTGATACTTCGCGAGTCCTCCGGTATAAGTATCGCCGCCTCTTTTTCCAGGATGATCGTTATAGAGCTTGATCCGGTCAAAACCACGGCGCGCCTGATTTTTCATATAGGACCAAAACGCCTCGGGATGGGCATGCGCGACGACAGCGTCGGAGGCAAACAGGATCTTATACCGGCGCGAGATCCGGTAAGTCAGATCCCAATCCTCTCCACTCGGAGCCTTGTAAGATTCCTCAAATCCCCCCATTTCCTCGAGAACTTTCTTTCGTACCGCGAGATTGTAAGCTCCGTGAGCATCAACCGGGCCGCGGACGTTCCGGTATCTCCACGCGATCTCATGACCTACAAAGCGTGCGAGCACATTATTCCCATTGAGCGTGCTGTAGGTCCCGGCAGCTGCGGCAATATCTTCGGAGGTAAGCCCTGTCAGAAGTTTTTCAATCCAATCCTTGTTTGGCACACAATCCCCGTCCGTGAAGATCACGATATCCGCCTGCGCTGCACGCCAGGCAGTATTTCGCGAAGCCGCCGGGCCTTGATTGGAATTACGAAGAAGACGCATCGTGGGATTTTTTTTTGTGAAGCTTTCGATCACCGCCGCCGTACTGTCCGTTGACCCGTCATCGACGAACACGATCTCATCCGGCACCTGAGTCTGAAGAAGGAGACTCTCGATTAGCCGGCCGATATATTTCTCTTCGTTATAGACCGCGGATACTACCGCTACTCTCATGAAGCCTTTTCCCGTGTGAGGAGTTTCTTGAGGAAGAACCGGAAGCCGAAAAATATGCGGGAACGCTCTGCCGGAGAGGCAATACACTGCCAAAGCTTCCGAAGCATGAAAGAGGGCCGGAGGTAGAACTCATGATATGCCCGATCCGTGAACTTGGAAATTGCCTCTCCGGTCAACCCACCCCGATGAACCTGGGAGGCATAGTAGCCGCTCCCCCGGAGCCACTCGTCATAATTCTCGGAGTCCAGCTCCCCCTTTTCCTTCGCTTCTTCATAGGCGCGTGTTCCCGGATAAACCATGATCGGAAAGAACTGGGCAGTATCGAGTTTCATGCGCTTGGCCATCTCAAGCGTTCCCCGCATGCTCTCAGGAGTTTCGTTAGCGCCGCCAAAAAGAAAACAGCCGTGGATCATGATCCCGGCCTCAGCACAAGCCTCGACGAAACGCTCACGGATCTTCACGGTCGCGCCGCCTTTACGCATTTCATCCAGGATCGTCTGGTCCGCGGACTCGAACCCCACGCAGAAAAGCCGGCATCCCGCTTTCTTCATAAGCTTCAGAAGAACAACGTCGTCAAAATCCGCGCGTGCGTTGCCGGACCATGTGACCCTAAGCCCACGACGCAGGATCTCCTCGGAGAGTTGGCGTATGCGGTCCTTATCCACGGTCAGAGTATCATCCTCGAACATGATCTCTTTATTGTGCGGCCAGGTCTTCCGAATGAATTCCATTTCGTCAACGACATCTTTGACTGAACGAGGCCTGTAGCGCTGGCCCGTGATCGTTTGCGGGAAGACGCAGAAAGTACACTGATAAGGACAGCCTCGGCCGCTCACGATCGTCACCTCCGGATGAAGCTGGGCCCCGTAGCTGTAATGTTCGATCTTCAGAAAATCGCGGTAGATCAGACTCGCCCAGGGGATCTCATCCAGATTCTCGTGCCAAGGACGCCGTTCATTCTGGATCACTTGATCATTCAAACGGTACGCGAGTCCCTTCACACCGGAAAGTGCTTCGCGGCTCTTCCCCTGATCAAAATGCCGCACCACCTCAAGGATCGTAAAGTCGTATTCCCCCACTGCAACAAAATCCAGGCTCGGCGACATCTTGAGCGTTTCAACCGGCCGGGCGGTCGGATGCGTTCCCACAAGCATCGTCATAGCCCCGGTCTTGTTCGCGAGTTGGTCCATCACCCGGGTATCATGAAAAACCGATGCCGTTACGGTCGTCGCCACGATCACGTCCGGCCGGAAAGCCGCCACACGTTCCTCGGTCCGCGCCAGATCATAATTTTCCGCCGGAGCATCCAGGAAATCGATGGTGTACCCGTGTTTTCGGATAAGTCCCGCGGCCAGAGAAAGATAGATGGGATAATAAAGAGTTCCGGAAGGCGCCACACCCGGCGAGCGGCTCTCCCGCGTAAAACGGGCATGATAAGGAATATTCAAAAAGAAGACCTTCATAGAGGTATAAAATACCTTGCTTCACCCCCAAAAGCAAGCCGCCCTTCACGTTCCGTCCTTGCCAAAACCTTCAAACGTCCTCTAGTATGAAGGAATGAAGGAACAATTCTCCCGACTCTCCTGTATTTCCCATTGGAAAAGCCCGGTTTTAAACAGCGGGTTGATGATCGTCATTTCACTTTCCATAGCATTTACGTTCCCGCCGGGCGATAAAAAAGATCAGGCACCCGGTATCCCAATCCGTAAAGCGGCGGTCGCGGGAAGCTTTTATCCGGGAGAGAAGGTAACTCTTGAAAACTATGTGGATGAACTGCTCCGCCAGGCAGATCCCCCCAAGATCGCGAACTCGATCCGTGCGATCATGGTTCCTCATGCAGGTTATATCTTTTCAGGTCCTGTAGCGGCCTATGCGTATAAAGCTATTGAAGGCCGGGACATTCGAACCGTAATCTTGATCGGAAACAGCCATCGCCGAGACTTTGACGTTATCGCGATCGATGCCCGGGGCGCTTTTGAAACCCCGCTCGGCCTCGTCCCGATCGATGAGACTTTTGCCGCGAAGCTCCTTGCCTCAGATCCGTCCATCGTCGACCGTCCCGATTTTCACGAAAGCGACCACGTCCTGGAGGTGCAACTTCCTTTCCTCCAGCGAGTCCTGAAAAATTTTCAGATCGTCCCCATCCTCCTCAGCGGTGATTCCCCGGGACTTGCCAAGAAACTCGCCAACGTCCTAGCCCCGCTCATGGATGATAAAACTTTGGTCATCGCAAGCACCGACATGTCCCATTATCCTCCCTATGCCGAAGCCTCGTCGGCAGACCAGGCAACGCTCGATGCCATCCTGACCCGGAAAACGGAAAATCTGGATTCCACGCTAGAATCCCTCGCCCTAAAACGCGTCCCGCAGGCTGATACTTTTCTCTGCTCTCCGAGCGGCGTGCGCGTCGTCATGCTCCTCGCTCAAGATCCCAGAGGTTTGCAGCCCATTCTCCTTAAATATGCCAATTCGGGAGATTCACCGGCCGGCGAGAAAGGCCGCGTGGTCGGCTACGGCGCGGTCGCTTTCGTGGCCAAACCAACCTCGATGGCAGCCGTAACACTTCCAGAAAAAGAAATCGTTAATCCGGAGGCAAGTGAGGGGATCCTGAAGAGATCCGAACAAGCCGAACTTCTCGGGATTGCGCGATCGACCGTGGAAAGTTATATAAGAACCGGAAAGGTCCCCGAAGTCACGCCAAGATCAGAATCCCTTCAAAAGCCATTTGGCGCGTTCGTGACACTGAAAGAGAATGGCCAGTTGAGAGGCTGTATCGGCCGGTTCGAGGCCTCGGAACCACTTTACAGGATCATCCGGAAAATGGCCGTCTCCGCAGCCACAGAAGATCCCCGCTTCAGACCCGTAAGCACCGATGAGCTGGGCAAACTGGAATATGAGATTTCCATCCTGAGTTCACTAAAAAAGGTCGCGAACGCGGATGAGATCGTGCTCGGCAAACATGGCGTGACGGTCTCGAAAGGTTTTCATCACGGCGTATTCCTGCCACAAGTCGCAACCGAAACAGGCTGGAGCAAAGACGAGTTTCTGGGAGAGCTTTGCAGCCAGAAGGCCGGCCTCCCCTTCGACTGCTGGAAAGATCCGGATGTGGATCTAGAGATTTTCACCGCGGAGGTCTTTGAGGAAGAGAAGAAATAATATCATCTTCCAATTCAGCCAAACAAAGGCCTTGAAAGTTTAGACCTTTGGGACCTCCGAAGAAAGGATACGGATCTCGCGCTGGGGATAAGGCCTCGTGATCTTGGCGGCCATGAGCGCCTTATGGATCGCGAGATTGATCGCGCACAGATTCTGAAAATACTGCGTCGTCGGGATCCAGTAACGGCAGCCGATATTGATCGAGGAATCACCGAATTCCTGCAAACCTACCTGCGGCTTCGGTGTCTGCGCCACGTCCTTGCAATCGGTGATCACCTTCTGGATCACCTGGATCGCTTTCTCGGGATCATCCGAATAACTAATACCCACCATGCTTTCTACAATTTTAAACTTGAAAGAATTATGGACGATCTCCCCCACAATGTGCTTATTCGGGATCGTGATCCTCACGCCGTCCTCATCCGTAAGAATGGTGGTTGCAAGCGTCACTTCCTGGACAATGCCGCTCTGGCCCGTCACCGTTACGGTATCCCCCACCACAAACGGATGTCCCAGAATAATGGAGAGACCCGCCCCATAATTGGAAAGCGGTCCCTGCAGGGCCATGCTAGCGCCAAAGGCGCCGGCACCGATCATCGCGATAAAAGGCGTGATCGTGATGCCAAATTTTCCGAGCGCGATCAGTATCGCGAAGGCCATGATCGCCATTTTGGCGCAACTGGCCAAAAACTTTGAGAGCGTGATATCGAGTTTCTTTTTCTCGCACAGCTTGAGAACAATCCCCTGAACCCACTGGCCGATGAAATGCCCGACCACCAAAACAATGAGTGCGCCGATGACCTGCAAGCCGTATTCTGTCCCGAACTCCACAAGCTTATCGATGGCCTTCTGTGCTGTCGTTATTTCTTTTTCCATGAATTTCCCCTCAAGCTTGTTTTGCACTGCTGATTGAACTGTTGAAGAAGGCATTCCGAAACACCTTCATCTTATCATCTTTCCCGAAGAAGACTCTTTTCCTATTTCCGACGCAAGTAGAAAGTTTTTCGTAAAAATGATTTTATTTTCACATCTTATGTAACGCCTTGAAAACAATTTAGGATTTTGAGTGAAAGTTTCCCGGGAGTTCAACGTTTTCTATTTACCTTCACAAGAGCCCCCGGCAACGGCCCTCCGTTTCCGGAGAGCATTTCCAGAAGATGTTTCAAAAAAAGCCTTGCGACATGGAGGTTCGCATCCGGAATCGGATGATCGTCATAGCTATTAATCATTTTCTCCCACCCAGGAGGAGCCTCATCCAAAGTGTTGATCACGTCGAGATCCAACCCCGTGAAGATATTTTTGGAAGCTTGCCGATCGTTCCACATCCAGTTGATCACCACAAACTTGGCACCATGAGCCTCCGTGACTTTTTTCATTTCCATAACGAGCCTCCGGGTCAATGCCCTGGATCTCAAAAACCATCCGTATTTCGCATCAAAAAAAATCCGGATACAGTCGATTACCCGTGAAGACCAGACGATTTCACTCGCCGAAGAAGCGTCCCTAAGGAGCAGCTGATCGCCTCGCAGCTTGAAAAACGGTTTACTGTTCGAACTCACGTTCCTCTGAATATGACCTTCCATAAAAGTGTAAACAACCATTTTTGTGTTAAAACGGTCTATGAATTTTTTTAATGCGATAAGCGTCTGATCTGTGCCGTACCCTTGAACTCCAAGGTTCACAACTTGAAAATGGAATTGTGGAAGAGACGCCATCCTGCCAGCGACAGTCTCTTCATAGAAGAGCGCGTGACCCATTGTAAAGGAGCACCCAACAAAAAGAATCGAGGGTTTTTTAGGATCAAACTTATAATGGTCTTTGGGGGTCCGGATCCCGTCCACATCAAAAAAAAGATCGACCCTCCTCGGTGGCCCGAATTGCATCCGGACAGCGATATCTGGAACGTAGGCCCATCCGAGATACTTATCCTGTCGGAAAATCGTCAGCCCCTGGGAAATGGGGGCCTCGCGGCGCGTCAAAGTTACAGCCCGACGCGGAATTCCCGCTACCCTCAAGATCCCTTCCGCAAAAAGAAAAGCAACGCTAAGCCCTATCAAAACGGCCAACGGAACAGCAATCCACCGGACCATTCTTCGAGGTTCATTGTGGAAAATCGTCAAGATACCTCCGCCAAACGAGAATTACTCTTTGCCTCTTTACGTCTTAGGAGCATTAAAACACCTATTAAAATTCTGCAACAGTTGCTCCAGTTTTTTCTGGATCTGCCGCGTTTTTTCCCTGGAGTTCTTTGGCGAGTACGTCTTACCGCTGTCGCAGCACCTTCAAAGCATCCTGGACTTCCGCTTTCACTTGCCCTGAAGGCCCTACTGCTTTCATCGCCCCGGTCGAAAGGCTTTCGCTAGCCGTATACTTCAACTCACGGGCCGCCTCCCCCGCCTTGGCGCCCCCTGAGTTTTCATCTTCCGCCGCACGGCACTGGCCGATTGAGATCAACATCAAGACAAGTACCACGATTCCCATCTTGAAGCTCATAAATTCTCCTTTCGCAGAGGAATAATTTTGGATCCTGCTAAGGCCCCCGCCGGATCAGACCTTTGCTATAAGCCTGAAAAAATCGTATTCATCCTTGTCGAGCTTCTCGGTCATCATCTTCCGGATATATTTTTCATGTTCCAAGTCCAATTCCTTAAGCGACTTTTTCAAATGCCTCTCCAAAAGAGCGATGTCTTTTTGAGAATCAAAATTCTTGTCCGTACTCATGACCTCCCGGATATAGCCGCGAAACTGCTCCGGATATTTCTCCATAAGGAAATGGACGAACGCCCAGCTTTGGGCGTAACCGAAAAGCGTGTAATTGGGATCCTGGAGTTTTCGGATACCTTCACCGTTTTTGATGCTCATCAGGTACTGAAGAGGCATCAATGTTTTTCCCGCCTCAAGCTCCGCGCGCAGGAACATCAGCCGCTCAATATTGATACCGCCAAGAGGATCCGTGGAAACATACTCGGCGAGGCCCTCAGAAAGCCAAGCTCCACGGTACATACTTCCGGAATCGATCCCAAGAAGGTCAAAAAGCTGATGTCCCGCCTCATGACGGATCGTCTCCATCGTACGCTCGCGAGCCCAACTCTCCACTCTCTGTCGGTCACCTTCAACTTCGAACTGGATCTTCTCAAGAAAATCGTATGCCGCCCATTTCCCCGCGGAGTCAGTGCTGGACGTAAGTTCCACCTTTGTCTTCAAAGCGCCGACCTTATCCTCGAATTTTTCCTCACGGGCAAGGCGAAAACGGACCATGTCGATATCTTTCACATCGTAGAGAACAAGGTATTTTTTCTCGGGATTATAAAAACCGGCCATATTGGTTCCCTTAGGAAGACCCGCGTATTTTAAGAACTGATCGTAAGATCCGAAGATCACGATCCCAAGCGCAGGCGGGGGCTTTTCTGTATCAATGAAGTCCAGGAACTTTAATGAGAAGTCCGAACTGAACTGCCGGAGCGTTTTGAAATAACGGACCAGATCCGAAGATTCAACGGTGGAGACGACATAGTAGGGCGGTTCCTTGAAGGAGTACTTCAGATTAAAACCGCGAAGCTCTTTGAATTCCTTATCCAGCTTGTCGTCCGGCGGAGGCGGCCAAAGCTCGACCCTTTCGACCTTTTCGGGTTCAAATCCAAAAGAAATACTCCCACCGCCATCTACGGGTTGCTTGAGATAAAAGGTTCCCGCAGACCTCGAGATCTTGCTCCCCGAAGCGATACGCCCGTCCTTAAGATAGATTCTCGGGTAGGGTGCCTCTTTTTGGGAAGGGGCGTAAGCGGGCTGGATGCCATCGGCGGTCGTGACCAGCGTTTCTCCTCGGCGCACCTTGGCGATATCCGCTATGGGAAATCCGACATCCCCGCCCTTGATACGGATCGTTACGCGATTCACATTTTCAGCAACGATCACGCCCTGGATCATGCTGCCGTTCTTGAGGATGAGCGTATCTTCGGCTTTCGGCTGTACAGCCGTTGCCTTAGGGGTCCCCGGCCCCACAGGATCCTTCGCCTTGCAGGAGGCAAGCAGGACCAACACGCACAACAAGATAAGCCACCGCGCTCTTCCGTCTATTTTCACGATTCTAACCATATTTTGCTTCCTTAAGTTTCTGTCACCTATCGACCAACACAAACGTAACGGCCTGAAAAACGTCGTCGTGAGTTGCGTTAACCTTTATAATATTTTTCTGCCGCGGGAATCTCTTTATTGATATCGGCAATACGGCGCGCATTCGCAGGATGCGTGGAAAGAAGCTCGGGCGGTTGCGTCCCCCCCACAGAACTCATTCTTTCCCAAAAAACGACAGCCGTTTTGGGGTCATAACCCGCGCGAGCCATCAGCACAAGACCCATATTGTCCGCCTCCGATTCATGACTGCGGCTGTACGGAAGCAGAATACCGACGTGAGAACCCGCGCCATAAGCTTGCATCAGGATCTGCCGCGCAAGCGCTGGCTTTGATTTCGCAAGTTGTGCGAGCCCCATACCACCGGCCTGAACCAATAGCTCCTGACTCATACGCTCACCGCCGTGATTAGCGATCGCGTGAGCCACTTCATGGCTCATCACCGTCGCGAGACCGTTTTCGTCCCGAGCCACAGGAAGAATTCCCGTATAAACCACGATCTTTCCTCCGGGCATGCAAAAGGCATTGACGGTCTTGGAATCCTCGATCAGATTAATCTCCCATTTGTAGCGGGCCAGATCCTTCTCCATCCCGTTCTCTCTCATGAAGGTCTCCGCAGAGGCTGAGATCTTCTGCCCGACCTCTACAACCTTTTGTTTCGACGCAACGTCGGTCGAAAGTGTGGAGTTGCTCAAAACATCTTTATACCCCTGATCGCTCAGGGTCATCAGGTCTCCTTGAGGAATAAAGGAAAGCTGTTTGCGCCCGGTGATGGGAACTGTGGAGCAACCGATAAAAAACAAAACTGCTAAAAAACGCCGGATTTTTCTCATGAGCCTCTCTCCGACCGGTTAATGAAGATACGGTTTTGGACGTCCTCAACAGTAGTGTATTATAGGAGGGCGCAAAACTTTAGACCAGAGCAAAGCACAAAACCGGAACTAAAAGTTACCCTGCCGTTAGGCAGAACATCATCGAGCATGGACGCAATGACACAAAGAAATTTTCTAAAATCCGGATTGATCTACGGTCTCATCCTATCCCTTGTTTTTTCCGGTTGCGTCCGTTATCGCCCCATGACTTCGGAGCGGTCCTCTTTTATGAAAAGAGTTCAGACCCAAACTCAGGACGATATCACGGTGACGTTGACGGTATTAAGCAATAAGGAATCCAAAAAATTCTTCGGGACCCCTCTATCCAAACGGGAGATCCAACCCGTCTGGATCGAGATCGACAATCGCAGCAAAATCCCCTATTTCCTTATTCCGCGGAATATGGACCCCAACTATTATCCTGCTGAAGAAGCCGCCTACAGGGCCCATCTTCGCCAGACCCGTCAATTCTTTGAGGCCGGCCTGATCTCGATTTTTTTCTTCCCGGCCCTTCTTTTGATCCCTATCAATTATTTCGCGATCCGCGGCGCGAACCATAAAATGGATGAGATCTTCGACGATGTTTCCCTGCATAACTACGCCGTCATGCCTGATGAAAAACGGTCGGGATTCCTTTACACCTCCGTGGACCAGGGAACAAAACACGTCAAAGTGGATCTCATGGGGGAAGGCTCGCGGAAGATCTTTGATTTTGTCGTTCCGATCCCGGGGATCAAGCCGGATTACACCACCAAGGATCTCGCTGCGCGCTATCCGGATGAATCGCTCAAGGAATATCCCGGTGCTAAGCTCAAAAAACAAATCGAGGAACTCCCCTGCTGCACAACAGATAAAAAAGGAAAACACAACGGAGACCCTATCAACTTGATCGTGATCGGCGAACTTGAGGACCTGATCTCAATCTTCACTTCGGCCGGCTGGGATGAGACGTCGTCTCTGACCTTCAGCTCGGGGTTCGCGATGGCCAAAGCCTTTTTTACGGGGGAAAATGACCGATACTCTCCGGTCTCGCCCCTTTACTATCACGGCCACCCTCATGACATGGCCTTTCAAAAGAACCGTGGAAATGTTAATCAGAGACTTCATTTCCGTCTTTGGTATACGCCCATGCGCTATCTGGGGAAACCGGTCTGGGTGGGGGCCATCAGCCGGGATATTGGGGTCAAGTTCACACTCACAACCTGGTATATGACCACCCACAAGATCGATCCTAACTTGGATGATTCGCGAGACTATCTTTTAGCCGACCTAATGGAAACACAAAAAATCTCAAAATATGGATTCATTGAAAATAAGACGCTTACATCTGCCAAGGGACCGAGGAAAAACCTCACGAACGACCCCTATTTTACGGACGACAAACGGCTGGCATTTGAACTTTCGACAGAAGACAGTCCTCTGAAGACATTCGGATGGGATACGACTGCGGAAGCCACTCCATAGAACACCGATATTTTAGAAGGAAAATCTAAAAAATCGAGTAGGAGGGAGAGTTGCCCTCCCATCCTCTCACACCACCGTACGTACGGTTCCGTACACGGCGGTTCCTGTCACGTTCTGCCTCATGAACCTCGTTGCCTGTCTGTTTGTGGAACGCCCAGCTCTACCTTGCGAATTCCGTCCAAACCCTTCGAGCTTTAGACCCTCTTGCGAGGCATCTGTCCTAACAGAAACAGAAACTCGGTTCGACTTACTGATGACAAGTTCAGCCCTTAATCGGAAAAGATTTCTTTCCGACTAGTATGGCCTCTGCTGACTTCTGCATGCCGTTCCCATCATCTCACGACGACAGTTGCCTTGCGGCCGACTTGCAGATCTCCCCGGGTAATGCGCACTCACCTTCCCGCTTACGCCCGTCACATCTACGTCCACGCTTTCCGGATAGAATTTGGGCTTTGAATCTAATGGCCTTCTTACCCAGCGTGTCCGCCTCTATGTGATTCCTGTTCGTCGAGCCAGCGCTTTGCCTGCGGCTTCCTTCAGATTCCACCTCGCGGTGGACACCCTTGCCGTCCGGCTAACAGTTCCCTCTATAGGGCCTGTAAGGGACTTTCACCCTCAAGTAAGTGCGCCCTGCCGGGCGCACGACAAAAAAAAAGCCCGATAGCTTTCACTACCGGGCCTTTTCACAACCGACGTTATATCTTAAATCTTCACAACGTTGGAGGCTTGCTCGCCCTTGGGGCCCTGGGTCACATCGAACTCGACCGAAGCGCCTTCTTCCAAAGACTTGTATCCTTCACCCTGAATCGCGGTGTGATGCACGAACACATCAGCGCCACCTTCGCGGGAGATGAATCCGTAGCCCTTTGAATTGTTAAACCACTTCACTTTTCCTTGTACCATGGTTGATATTGCTCCTTTCACTTGAATTATAGTAACGCATGACAAGTTCAACCTTCACTACGGTGCAAAAATCAACCTGGTGCAGTTGGAACTAGCCCGCTTTGTTGTCCCCTTCCGGGGTTGAAAAC
>Ga0114951_10000979_pt1 | contig 37380 bp, 40 predicted proteins | sample AM7aDNAmetaG_FD_88677 | JGI IMG/M metagenome (GOLD analysis project Ga0114951, IMG submission 88677) | Freshwater microbial communities from Finland to study Microbial Dark Matter (Phase II) - AM7a DNA metaG | ecosystem: Environmental > Aquatic > Freshwater > Lake | place: Finland: Lake Alinen... | reverse complement strand
GAAATTTATTAATGCAGAGCCTACCGATATATCGGTAATATTTAGTGATATATTCCAAACTAAACCGATGAACCTCGATGCAATCTGCAAAAATTCTTGAAATTCTTTTCTCTTACAATCGTTTTTGGAATACGGGCAGAATTGATCCCGGAATTAAAAGAGATCTTATTTCATCCTGCCTTAACGAGCTTCAATCCAAAGAAATCATTGTTCTAAAAGGAGTCAGGCGGTCAGGTAAATCAACCATTATGGCCCAGATTATTCGCTCACTTCTAGCGAGGGGAGAAAAACCCGTATCCATTCTACGAGTCAATCTTGAAGAACCCCTCTTCTCACGGGAATACTCTATTGATCTCCTTGAGCAGATATACCGGACATATCGTGAAAGGGTAAATTCTCTAGGGAAATGCTGGCTTTTTTTAGATGAAATTCAAAATATTCCAGGTTGGGAGAGATGGGTACTGGGTCGTAGTGAGACCGAAGAAATAAAGGTATTTGTCACCGGCCCTTCCTCACAGATGCTATCCCGTGAAACCGGGACAAAACTTACAGGCAGAAATATTTCATTTGAGGTTTACCCACTTTCATTTCAAGAGTTTCTCAGATTTAACAATATTAATGTTAAAACTGAACATGACTACATTACGCAAAAATCAGGTATTCGAATGATGTTTTATAACTACCTAAAGTACGGTGGTTTTCCTGAAATAACGCTAAAAGAATCTGACGATGATAAAGAATTACTTCTTAAAAACTATTTCGAGGACCTGATATATCGGGATATCGTTACCCGCCACGAGATACGTGACGTTGCTAACCTGCGTAACCTGGCTGTATATCTTCTTACTAATGTGGCGAGGCTGACCAGCATCAATAAGTTTAAGAACAATTTTTCAATTTCTCAGGACAAAACAGAGAATTATGTATCGGCAATATTAGAAAGCTATCTCCTTTTTACACTTCAGAAATTTTCATATTCACTCAGGAAAAGTATGAGGGCCGGATTTAAGCCTTATGCAATAGATACCGGTCTTCGTAACCGGGTTGCTTTTGCATTTTCTGAAGACATTGGGTGGCTTGTAGAGAACGTCATCTATTGTCATCTCAAACGGCAGCATGAAGAAGTCTATTATTATTCAAACGACAGCGAAACTGATTTTATCATTAAAGAAGGGATGAATATAGTAAAAAGAGTCCAGGTTTGGTATGAAGATGTATCCGTAACAGCTATACCAGAGAGAGAGATTGCAGGTTTCACAAATTCAATTGAAGGACTTAGAAATACTAAAAATTTCCTTATAACCAATGATTACGAGGATATTATCGATATAGGGGCAGATAAAATCCATTGCATTCCAGTAATAAAGTATCTGATGCAAGGGTGATAACTCAATATGCCGGATGAATCCGGTTAATGTCCCTAATGATAATCTACTTAGATTAAAAGATAATGCTATCAAGAGGGTCCTGGAAGTGCATAAGATAGAGGATGTTATTCAATTACAAACAGTTATTCTAAAAGATCTGTTTTCAATAAGAACTTTTGAGAATGTTAAGAGGGAGAATCCGTCAGGTTTTTTGGCCTCTATCGAGTTGAGTCTTTATAGAGAAAGGGAAAAGAGATAATGATTAGCAATATTATATTATTATAAAAGGATTTTTTTGGTAAATATGAAATTAACAATACTTTGTGAAAAAGACGAAGAAGGCCATTATGTCATGGAATGCCCTGATCTTCCTGGCTGCCTTTCTGAAGGGGATACGCTCGAAGAAGCCCTTGAATCGATCAACGAAGCGATAGCCGGTTGTATTATAAGTCGAGTGAAAACTGCAACCTGTACACTTCTTGACAATCAAACTCAGGATTCTCTTTCTTTCTCCCTGGAAATTCCTGAGATAACCCATGCCTAAATTACCCCGTGCATCGGGAGATCTCCACGTGGCTGCTTTCAAAAGAGCAGGTTGGGTAGTAAATCATATCGAGGGTAGTTATTATATCCTGATTCAAAAAGGGAGTCCTGTTCACCTCTCTATTCCTGTTCATACAGGAAAGGAATCCTATCAGCACCGTAAGTTGGTTGTTAATGTCATGACGGGTGATGCTAGAGAGAAGGGTAAGTTTTTTATTCGCCTGATGTAGTGCGTCCTCTGCTTGCCTGCGTTCAGTGATATCACGCATGTAGACATCAATGCCATTTCTCCGCCCATACATGAACACTTCATACCAATGCTCATTTAATGGAGACTTCGATTCGTAATGCTCCAGGGAACAGTTTTTCATGGCGTTGAGGTAATGCTCGTGAATTCTCGTTCCCAGCAAATCAGGATATAAATCCCATATAACTTTTCCAAGCAATTCAGTTGCAGGCCTCCCGAATGGATCTTTCTCTGCTGCTGGATTGACCTCAATGAAACGCCATTTATTGTCCAAAGAATAGAATGTATCTGCAATACTATCGAGAACCGTTGCAGTTCTCATCTGTGCTTCGAGCATTGTCTCCTCTGCCCGTTTTCGTTCAATCTGATTTCGCACCCATGCCCTGACAATCCCTGGCTGGAATGGCTTTGAGATATAGTCGACTGCCCCAAGTGAAAGCCCCTTCTCTTCATCTTCGGTGGCATCCATAGCTGTTACAAAAATTACCGGGATGCTCCTTATCAGCTCGTTTGCCTTAAGTCGCCGGCAGACCTCATAGCCATCCATTTCCGGCATCATGATGTCGAGCAGGACAAGGTCAGGTGGGTTAACACCTGCCGCAATATCCAGTGCCTTCGCACCATTGGTAGCAATTTGGATATGGTAGTCTTCAGCAAGCAGTTTAGACAACATGTGAAAGTTCAGCAAACTGCGACTCGGGTTCTCCTCCTTTCTGGAGATAAAAATCCGCTCCGTTACTGATGGCCTGGATAATTACCTCTTCCCTGCCTTTGCCAGTTAATAAGATGAATGGAATTGTCCCAAAATGTAACCGCACTTCAACAAGAAACTGTATGCCATCCATACCTGGCATTTGGTAATCCGATATGATGGCATCAAATTTTTCTTTATTGAGAAGTTCTATTGCTGCAGGTGCCGAAGCAATTGTAGTTACAGAAAATTCTCCTGATTCTTTAAGGAACAACTTTCCAAGTTCAAGGAGAGCTAGTTCATCATCAACATAGAGGACCCGGATTGACTTTGTCATCTATTAATGCCCCCTTTTATAAGTCATATTTTTGATACAAACGATTCTTCCAGTTGTTCTTATTGATGTTCTGTTTCATTGTTAAGGCACTTAATTTAAAATTTTACTTGATTTTATCAGGTATTGAATTTAAGTTTCACTCATAATTAAATGCACCCTGTCACCTACTTTTATAAATATTATCGTCGATATAAGGCTACAGTTGAGTGGCATTCATGTTCAATGTTCTCTATGTTGATGACGAAACTTCGCTTCTTGAATTAGGTAAACTTTTCCTGGAAGATTCACAGGAATTTAAAGTCACGATATCGAGTTCTGCAAAAGAGGTCCTCAATAAAGAAGACATAGCATGTTACGATGCTATCATTTCTGATTACCAGATGCCTGAAATAAATGGTATTGAATTCTTAAAGGTGGTCAGGTCTAAATCCGTTGATATTCCCTTTATTCTCTTCACCGGAAAAGGCAGGGAAGAAATAGTAATTGAAGCAATTGACAATGGTGCAGATTTTTATCTCCAGAAAGGAGGCGAACCAGAGTCCCAGTTTGCCGAACTTATGCATAAAATCCGGATGGCTGTTGACCGAAGGAGAGCAAAAGAGCAGATAGTTTTTCAGAACCGGCTTTATTCTGTTCTTTCGGCAACAAACCGTGCAATTGCTTACATAAGAGACAAGAAAGAACTATTTTCTGAAATATGCCGTATACTTGTTGAAATTGGGGGTTTCAAGGCAGTCTGGATAGGCCTTGCTGACACAAATTCAAAAAAGATTGTGCGGGTTGCTTCTATTGGAGATGTTCGCGAATATGTTGCAGATCCAAACATAGAGCCCTGGCATGAAACTGAATTAAGAGACGGCCATCTGGCGAATGCAACATTCCCTTTTGCTCCCGGGACCCGGGACTCAGGTATTATATCTGTTTACTCCCCGAAAAAGGGGTTTTTCGATGAACAGATACTTACTCTTCTTGAAGAGATGTCACGTGATATATCTTTTGCACTTGTAACAATTGAAAAGGAAGAACAGCGAATTTCTGCTGAAAGTGCTTTGAGAGAGAGCGAAGAACGCCTGTCACTTGCCCTTAATGTTGCACAGATGGGGACATGGGACCTTGACCTTGTGGGCCATACTGCCTGGAGGTCACTCCGGCATGACCAGATCTTTGGTTACAAGACCCTTCTCCCAGAATGGACTTATGAAATGTTTCTGGAACATGTCGTGCCTGAAGACCGTGAATTTGTAAACAAGGCTTTCAATGAAGCCCAAACGGACAGGCATGACTGGGAGTTTGAATGCAGGATACAGCGTACGGATGGAGAGATCAGGTGGATCTGGGCGAGGGGAAGAATCCAGTTCGGCACATCCGGAGAGCTGTCACGAATGCTTGGTCTCGTCCAGGATATTACTGAACTGAAACAGGCAGAAGAGGAACGCCAGCACCTTGCAAACATTGTAGAATTTTCAGAGGATGCAATAACCGGGAAAACTCTTGAAGGGATAATTGTTTCATGGAATACCGGGGCTGAGAGACTGTATGGTTACACAGTTCATGAGGTTATTGGTAAATCTGTCTCTATCCTTATTCCTGCCAGAGAAAAAGATGAACTGCAGAATATACTTGAAAAAATTAAACAAAAAGAGCTTATCAATCATTTTGAAACAAAACGAGTACGAAAAGATGGAAAAATAATTGATGTGTCGCTTACAATCTCGCCTATAAAAAATGCTCTGGGTGATATAACAGGTGCATCTACAATAGCACGTGATATTACCAAGCGAAAACAAATTGAAGAGGAATTGCGCAAAAGTGATAAACGTTTCCATATTCTATTTGAGTCAGTTCCAATTGGTATCGGAATTTCAAGTCTCGAAGGTAAAGTTCTTGATATAAATCCGATGATGGAGCAAATTACCGGTTATAATCTTCCAGAATTTAAAGTTATTAATCTTATAGATACTTATGTAAATCCAGACGATCGCACGAGGATTGTCAGAAAATTACAAGATAATGGCGAGATTAAGAATTATAGGGTAATATTAAAAAAGAAAGACGGCACCCTTTATTTTGCCTTATTGAATTCGAAAATAATTGAAATCGATAAAGAAAAAGTTGTCCTGACAACCACAATTGACACTACGGAACAGAGCAGGCTGGAAAGAGCGCTTCAGGAGAGTGAGGAGCGGCTTTCTCTTGCATTGAAGTCCTCAGGTATGGGTATTTTTGACTGGGATATCAGAAACAATAAACGGATATGGGATGATCAGGTTCACCGACTTTTAGGGATAAAACCCGGGACTTTTGCAGGAACAGAAGAAGAATTTTTTGAGATCCTTCATCCTGATGACAGACCGACAGTCCGTGAAGTGTTTAAAAAATCGATTGTTCAGAAAACACCGTATGAAATAGAGGGGCGGGTTGTCTGGCCGGATGCCAGTGTCCACACCATTGCAGTAAGGGGTATGGTCCATTATGACAATAATGACATTGCAGGCCGGATAAGTGGTATCTGCTGGGATATTACTGAACAAAAAAAGATGGATCTGGAGCTTATCGAATCCAAAAAAATCGCGGAGGAATCATTAGCATTATTCAGGACACTCAATGAAAATGCTCCGGTAGGTTTTGCATTCATGGATACAAATTATCGATTTGTCCAGATCAATTCAACTCTTGCTGAGATCAATGGGAAATCTGTGAATGATCATATTGGGCGGACGCTTGAAGAGGTTGTACCCGAAATATGGTCCACTGTCAAACCTATTTACGAACAGATTATAAAAACCGGAAAACCGGTTCTAAATATAGAAATATCAGGGATGACACCTGCTTTCCCTGATATAATCAAATACTGGATTGGTAATTACTACCCGGTAAAAACAAATAATGACCAGATTATTGGGATTGGCGTTATTGTAATTGATATAACTGAACGGAAAAGGGCTGAAACAGATCTGAAAGAGAGTGAGAGATTACTTCAGGGAAGCGAAGAACGGTTCAGGCATATCTCTGAAACGATAACTGATTTTGCCTACTCATGCAGAAATACACCGAACGGTGGTCCGTTCAGGATAGACTGGCTGACCGGTGCGATTGAGTTCATAACAGGTTATAATGAAAATGAAATCCTGAATATGAACTGTTGGGGTCAACTTATGATTGATGATGACTTTCCTTTATTTGAAAGTAAAGTTGTAGGTCTTTCCCCAGGGGAAATCGGCACATCTGAATTGCGTATCAGAAGAAAAGACGGTGAAATAGTCTGGATTCAATCATGTACAGAATGCGTAGCTGACCCTAAAAATGCGGAAGTGTTGATTCTTTACGGGGGATGCCAGGACATAACATTGCGCAAACGGGCAGAAGAAGCAATCATGCAGGCAAACCGTCAGCTAAAATTAATGACCACCATTACACGTCATGATATTCTCAACAATGTTTCTGTCATCCGGGGATATCTAAGCCTTGCAAACAAGAAATTTACAGACAATGAAATAATCGAATTCTGCAGAAAAATGGAACTCGCTACAGATGCAATTGAGTTGCAAATCGAGTTTACCAGGGTCTACCAGAACCTTGGCTTGTATGAACCGCAATGGCAGGAAATCTATAAGATAGTTTCCACTCTTCTTATACCAGAAAAAATAACGCTCTATTCCGATATGTCAACTGTGCAGGTATATGCAGATCCAATGCTTGAGAATGTATTTTTAAACCTGCTTGATAACTCCATCAGGCATGCAGAAGGAATTACGGAGATCAGGATAATATCCAGAGAGAAAGAGGAAGGGTTGACTATTGTTTGGGAGGATAATGGGGGAGGTATACCATATAATGAAAAAGAGCGGATATTCGAACGTGGGTTTGGTAAAAATACCGGCCTTGGACTTTTTTTAATAAAAGAGATCCTATCTATAACTGGAATTGGGATTAAAGAGACTGGCGAACCTGGAAAAGGCGCCAGGTTCGAGATAGCGGTTCCAAAAGGAATTTACAGACCCTGAAAAACATGTATTAATTGATTTTTTCAGTTTTTTTCTCTTCATTTCCACATGTATTTTTTTGTCGAAGAAGAAAATCTGAGACAATTATAGAGAATGCTGCCATGCCGATTGCATTTGCAAGGACCATTGGTACTATCAACACACTGACTATCTCCCAGGCAACAGAAAATGGCTGGACTAAAAGCAAAATCAATAGCATATGTAAACATTCCATGAGTACAGCGAAAACCACAGCGACTTTCACTCCGCAAAAATGGCGTTTGAATCTGAGATAGATTAAACCTCCTATAAGGCCGGCTAGAATTGTTGCAATTGAACAGGGAACTGCAGTAATGCCTCCGAGTGAATAGCGTTGGAGACTACCTATCAGACCTGCAATAATGCCGCCGAAAGGTCCGGCGATCAGTCCGGCAATCATAGGGGCGAGGTCCCTCACATTTATCTTTGCCCCGAGGAACTCAAACCCAGTGTATGTACCATAGATAGATAGGAGCCCAAAGATTACCCCAATAATCAGGGCGTTTCTCCATGTGCTTTTCAGGATCAAGGGTTCACGTAAAATTCTTGAGCTGGTTACTACCTGGGCAACAACGATGATAACACAGACCATCTGGAAAAGGACAACAATCATATCAACTGGTGAAGCCATAGACATTTTCTCATATGGAGTCAGTGGTCCATCAATAAAACTTCTTGCCAAAGTTGACTGTTTAAAATACAGGTTTGTCCAATTGTAGTATAACCTGGTTAGACAGGCTCATGATGAAAAAATAAATTTCCAGCCATTAATTTTAAATAACATCTCCCCTCATGATTTAATTACCTGAAAAGGGATGAGGTGAGTTATGCTTTTTATTGCACTTGTAAAATTTAAAACTCAATTAAGTAAGGAAGTAGTTGCCCAGAACACTAAGGATATAGAGGATGATATGAAAAGAGAAATCAGCTTTCTGGGCATCTATTGGACACTTGGAAAGTATGACACTGTAGTAATTTTTGAAGCCCCGAATGAAAGAGTCGCAATGAACATGATGTTAAAGAGGGCAGACCGGATGGAAATAGAGACTCTTGTGGCAGTACCTGCTCATAAAGGAAGTCCTTACGGGCCGGAATGAGATGTTTTTTTTTAGTTTAACAAAAAAATATGTACATACAGGTAGACAATAGATTGTAATGGCAGATGCTATCCGTGTCCTGTATGTTGACGATGAACCTGAAAAAGGAGAAAGGTTTGAGATTAAGGTTCCAACAGGGAAGTGGCGTTATAGGGATGAGATACAAAGATAGATTTATGTCTTATTTATCATTTTTTCCCACTGTTACATATACAATAGTACCTCCTTCTGAACAACCCTCTCCTCTTCCCACTGGAACTCATCAGATTCAACTACGGCCATTTCCGTGTTGTCTCCGGTAACTGGCCGACCTGGATGACGAAGGCCTTTGTGAGGATATCACTAGCAATGGTTCGAATGACTTCTCTGACGTAGTGCTTTTCTTTCAAAACATGGGATGGATTGTCGAAAATAAGCCGATATAGTACTTTGATTTGAATAACAATGGCCACATAGACTTTGCGGATGTGATCCTTGTGTTTAACAGGATTTAATCAGAGAAAATTATCACATAAGAAAAAGGATAAGGTCTCTCTATAATGCAATTGGATCTTCATTTCTAATTTGTTTTGTCCGTTCCATTCGTTCCGGTTTTTTTAACCAGACCAGAATATCGTCTTTATAGACAAAATGGCGCATCCTATAAACTGCAATGCCATCAGGAACTTCGGTTGCATCTGTGTTACCCGGTACAAGGAATGCTTTTCCATGCGTCCTGGTATTATTGCTTGTTTCTTTTTCAAGAGAATTAAGCCTTTCAATAAAAGTTTTTGGAACGTTTGGTGCGAATGTGACTCCCACAAGATATTGTTCAATCTGTCCCCCTTTTTTTCGGGAAATTGTAAGTATCTGTTCGGGTGATTCCTGTGATACAGGTTTGTGTATAGTCCAGCCATCGTATGTTGAAAAATGCCGGATCAGATCATTCTTGACTATGGTCTGCATTATTTCAGTTGATGTATGCATAATTTATATTTATTATTTAATTTTTTAAAAAGTTAATGATAATGCATAAATTATTGATAAATTACTGTGTATAGTTAAACATATTAGATCAGACGCCAAGATCGATATACCAAGTAATCGGGCTGAATAACATTGTTCTCTGTTCTTTACGTTGATGATGAAGAGTTATTACTTAGTATCGGGAAAATATTTCTCGAAAAAACCGGAGAATTACTTGTTACAACCGTTTCATCCGCAAATAAAGCGTTTGAAGCACTATCAAACCAGAGATACGATGCAATAATATCAGATTATCAGATGCCGGATATGGATGGTATTGAATTTCTGAAGTCTATCCGGGCTTTAGGGAATACTATTCCATTTATCATCTTCACCGGGCGAGGCAGAGAGGAAATCGTAATCGAGGCTTTAAACGCCGGGGCAGATTTTTATCTTCAGAAAGGCGGGGAAGCAAAATCGCAGTTTGCCGAACTGGCCCATAAAGTCAAACGTTCGATAGTAACCTGGAACGCGGAGGATCAGCGCAGGATGAATGAAATCCGGCTTAACGTAATGATGCAGTTATATTCGATGCGTGATCTCCCTGTTAAAGAGATAACTGACTTTGCACTTGAAAAAGCTGTTGATATAACTGAGAGTTCGATGGGATATCTTGCATTTCTTTCAGATGACGAGAAGAAACTGTTCATGTATTCATGGTCGGAAGCTGGCCTGAAAGAATGTAAATTAATAGAAAAACCTATTGTATACGATGTTGAGAAGACCGGATTATGGGGTGAAGCTGTTCGTCAACGTAAACCGGTTACAACAAATGATTATCCCGCAGAAAATCCCTTGAAACGTGGGACTCCGATGGGACATGTAACTCTTATACGGCACATGAACCTTCCGGTCTTTGACCATGAAAAAATTGTAATGGTAATCGGTGTTGCAAACAAGAAGAGTTATTATAATAATGAAGATGTGAGACAGCTGACTCTTCTCATGAATGGGCTGTGGAATATCGTAAATCGCAAAAAAACGGAAGATGAGTTGCTTGAGAAAAACCATAAACTTGCTGCAGCATATGAACAGATTGCAGCTTCGGAAGAGGAACTTAAGCAGCAGTTGGAAGAACTTGCCTTAAGAGAAACCAAACTCAAGGCAAGCGAGAACAGGCTTCGCGCAATTATAAATGGCTCACCTTTCGGAGCACATATCTACGAGTTAACTGATTTAGGAGAACTTATTTTCAAGGGTTCGAACAAAGCCGCAGACAGAATTCTAGGAATTGATCATGGAAGGATCATTGGAAAAACTATTGAAGAGGCTTTTCCTTCACTTGTCAATACCGATATCCCTGCCTTATATAAGGCAATTGCCAGAACAGGCGATGGGGTAACCCGTGACGAGGTTTACTATTCTGATGACGGGGTAATAAGCGGATCATTTCAAATTCATGCCTTCCAAATAAGTCCGGGTAACATTGCAGTGTTTTTCCTTGATATGATTAAGGAAAAAAAAGCCCGCCTTATCGATTCAGATGAAAGGTTCAGAAATGTTTAAAAGCAAATATGGATTTAACAGAAGAATAGAATCTCCAGGTTGCACTTAAAAAAAGAAGCGCATCGTTTGATTTTACAGGGTTTTAATTCGCCAAATCCAGTATAATACACACTTATTTCAGTATTTTCCCTCAAAAAGTATCGGAAAGAAATTTTCGCGCACAGTTTTTCATTCAGTCCAACAAGTAATTAATTTAACAAAACTAAAAAATCAACAATTACTTTATAAGTGTAATAGGAAAACGCGCAGATTTTTGAAATACGGTTCAGAAGATTTAATTACATTCTCTTACAACTTTTCCCTGATCGATTATGATATCGATAAATCTTGGTGCGTGAAAGTAATGGCATTTGCAGTTCATGTCAACATGGAACGCTGTACCGGCTGTGGCAACTGTGTGGTAGCGTGCCCGGTTGATGCACTGGAACTCTTCACGATCGACCCGGTTACAAATGAAAAGATCTATGGGATTGAGGACGGAAAATCAGTTGTCCTTGACTTTAAGGCCGAACTTTGCGCCGGCTGCGGAGTATGCGTCGAGGCATGTCCCTATGATGTCATTAGACTGGCGTCTTATTCCGCAACGGTGAAGACAGCGGAAGTGTAGTTATTTATTGAGGTTACTATGGCGTTGTTTCCCAAGTTTTCTAAAAAGCGTGATGGCGTTAATGTCATCATGGAACAGCGGCTCCTTCAGCAGGTGAATAACCTCGTCCTGAACGCCGAGCTATGTACTGGCTGCGGTATCTGTGTCGAGGCATGCCCTGAGGAAGCAATCACCCGGGGACTTGTAGGAGCGATAGGAAGAGGAATTGTTGATTATGCAGAACCCGTAGATGTCGATGAACAAAAATGTTCATATTGTGGTGTCTGTGTAATCATGTGTCCCTTTAATGCTCTCGCTCTTAAGATTGATGGTGAGGAGCGGCTTCCGATTCGGGAGAAAGATGGATTTCCGGAATATGATATGGTAGCAGATATTGACGACGAAAAATGCGTACGTTGTAATATCTGTGAAGATGTCTGTCCGCGTGATGCGATAATCCGTGATGTGCCTGCGTTCGAAGGGGCAGAGACAAACGGTAAAGAAAGGCAGTTTGCAATAAAATCAAAGATAACTTTCAAAGTAGATGATGAGAAATGCACCAAGTGTGGTATCTGTGGTGCCATCTGTCCTGCAATCACTGTAAGAACCAAAGAATTTACAGCTGAGTCCGGAAAAGTCGAAGGTGAAGTTATCTGGGATGAAACCCGTTGTGATGCCTGTAAGGTCTGTGCCGAGGCCTGTCCTGAAGAGGCTATAACGGTTGAACGTGAAGTTATTTCAAAGATCCTGCCCGGTCAGGTCGATATTGATCAAAAATTGTGTTGCACCTGTACATGGTGTGAGCGTAACTGTCCGACTGAAGCAATAAAAATAGAAAAGATCTTTGATGGTGACATTAACTTCTACCCTGAAAAATGTCCGGGAGGATGTTCAACCTGTGTCGAGGTATGCCCATGCAATGCAATTTACCTGCCGTCTTCAAAACCAGCCCATGAAATGAAAGGCAAAATTGAAGACAGTATTGCAGTAAACAGGGATTTGTGTATGCTCTGTGGGGCCTGTGTCAATGCTTGTCCGGGTGAAGATATAATTATAATGCAGCGGAAAAGCATCAGGATCACGGGTGACGAGACTGATCTCTTTAAGAAGATAAAGGGAAAACTTTTCGAAAAACGGACTTCCAAGGTTAAGGAAGACAAGACCGGCCAGGTGCAGATCAAGGTAATGGAGACTGTGTGAGGAACCAATATGGCGAAAGTAAAAGGTTACCCTGAAGCCCTTGAAAATAAACTGCGGGACCGCCGTTTTTATGGCGAAGATACGAATCCCGAGTTTACAAAGACTGTAAAAAAGATTTCAGACACTATTGCACACATGTGCTACCAGTGTGGGACCTGCACCGCATCATGTCCGTCAGCACCAAGGAGTTCGTATCGAATCCGTAAATTCATGCGGAGGGCAGTCCTTGGATTTGAAAATGAAGCCCTGACTGATCCTGACCTCTGGCTCTGTACGACCTGCTACAGCTGCACAGACCGTTGTCCACGTGATATTGCCCCGACCGATGTTATCATGGCGATGAGAAATCTCGCCTTTAAGAGAGATATAATCCCAGTCAATTTCCTAAAGACGGTTCAGGCAATTTACACGACCGGTCACGGTGTGCCGAATAATGATGTAAACAGGACCGCCCGCAAGAAACTTGGAATGGCGGCAGATCCTCCGACTACGCACTCATATCCGGAATTTATACCCGGAATACAGAAAATTCTTGATTATTTCAAGTTAAAGGCAAATGCGGACCGGATAGTTAAAGAAAGAGAAGGGTGAGAACGGAATGGAATCATCACACCAATATGCATTTTATCTCGGTTGTATAGCTCCCAACCGTTATCCCGGCAGTGAGTCAGCCTCAATCCGGACCGCAAAGAAACTTGGAATTGAACTTCTCCCTCTCAAAGGGGCAAGCTGTTGTCCGGCTCCCGGGGCTTTCGGTTCCATTGACCTCAATGTCTGGTATGCAATGGCAGCAAGAAACCTTGTCCTTGCTGAACAGATGGGCAAAGATATTGCACTCATCTGCAATGGCTGCTACAAATCAATCTGGGAAGTAAACCATAAACTGAAGAAAAATGCAGAACTTCGGAAAATGGTTAATGAAGTCTTAAAAGAGATCGATATGGAGTATAAGGGTACTATTGACGTATTCCACCTTGCCGAGCTCCTTTATGACCCTGAAATTTGTGGTCTTCAAAAGATAAAAGACTCGGTGACTACCCCGCTCAAGGGTGCAAAAATTGCAGTCCACTACGGCTGCCACCTTATGAAACCAAGAAAAGAGCGTCATTTCGGGACTACAGAGCACCCTTACTGGGTGGAAGAGATGGTCGCAGCACTAGGGGCTGAACCGGTTGAATACCGGAACAAGATGCAGTGCTGTGGTGCCGGAGGCGGTGTCCGTGGTTATGACATTGTCCATTCTCTGGATATCACGAATGAGAAGCTGATAAACATCATGGAAGTCAAGGCAGATGCAGTGACCGACCTCTGTCCGTTCTGTCAGCTCCAGTTCGACCGTGGTCAGATTGAAATAGAAGAGAAGTTCGGAGTAAAATACAATCTTCCGGTTCTGCATTACTGTGAACTTCTTGGGCTCGCACAGGGAATGACCCCTCAGGAACTTGCACTTGACCTTCACGGAATAAGTTGCGAACCTTTCCTTGAAAAGGTGCTTTAGGAGTGGTGCGAATGGCTGAAAAGAAAGTAACAAAGAAGGACGCAGCACAGAAGACGGCCAAGAAGGACGCAGGTATTGCCCCAAATATGGCAAAGGAAGAGAAGAAACCTCGCATTGGTGTCTTTATCTGCCACTGTGGAACGAACATTGCAGGTTCAATGAGCATAACTGATGTTCAGGAATATGCAAAGACTCTGGGAGATGTTGCATTTGCTGACAATTACCAGTATATGTGCTCGACACCAGGTCAGAAAAAGATTGAAGATGCAATAAAGGAACACAACCTGACCGGAATTGTCGTTGCAGCGTGTTCTCCACGCCTTCACGAACCGACCTTCAGGACAGCAACAAAGGAAGGCGGTCTGAACCCGTTCAGGTTCGAAATGGCAAACATCCGTGAGCAGAACTCATGGGTTCATATGCATGACAGTGAAGGTGCAACAAGCAAGGCAAAGGATGCAATCCGGATTGCCGTTGCAAAGGCTGCACTATTACAAGACCTGATTCCGAAGAGTGTCCCAGTTGAACCTACCGCGATGGTAGTTGGAGCCGGTGTTGCAGGAATGCAGGCAGCACTTGACCTTGCAGCAGCAGGAATCAAGACTTACCTTATTGAGCAGGAGCCCTCAATCGGGGGAAGGATGTCACAACTCGATAAGACATTCCCGACACTCGACTGTTCACAATGTATCCTTACTCCAAAGATGGTGGATGTAGGAAGGAGTAAGAATATCGAGCTCATGACCTATTCCAATGTCGATTCTGTTGAAGGATACATCGGAAATTTTGATGTCACCATCAGGAAGAAGGCACGAGGAGTCCTCACACCAGATGAAGCGGAAGCACGTGGTTTTGTTGGAGGCGGGTGTAACGGGTGTGGTGACTGTGACGCAGTCTGTCCGGTTATTAAGCCAAATAACTTTGAAGTCGGGATGAAACCGAGAAAAGCAATTTACATTAACCACCCTCAGGTTGTCCCTCTCATTTACACGATTGACTTTGAAAGTTGCGTGAAATGTGGTCTTTGTGTTACTGCATGTGGTGACAAGAAGGCAATTGACCTTGAGATGCAGGACGAACTTATCAAGGTTAAAGTTGGAACTGCAATCCTCGCAACAGGTTATGACATCTTCCCAATTGAAAAGAAAGAAGAGTGGGGTTACAAAAAGTATGAGAATGTTATCTCGAGCCTTGAGTTTGAGAGACTTATCTGTGCTTCAGGACCGACTGGTGGACATCTTGTCCGCCCAAGTGACGGTGTAACACCAAAGAAAATTGCATTCCTGCTTTGTGCAGGTTCCCGTGACAATACCGGTGTAGGAAAGCCCTATTGTTCCAGGTTCTGCTGCATGTATTCACTCAAACATGCCCACCAGATAATCGAGAAGATCCCTGGTGCACAGCCTTATCTCTTCTACATGGATATCAGGTCATTCGGTAAGATGTACGAGGAGTTCTATTACAGGATCCAGGATGAAGGTGCAAAATTCATCAGGGGCAGAGTTGCAAATATCCTTGAAGACCCTGAAACAAAGAACCTCAAAGTCTATGCAGATGACACACTGCTTGACAGACCGATGGAACTTGAGGTCGACCTTGTAGTCCTTGCATCGGCTGTTGAACCCGCAGCAGACACAAACAGGACAAGGAAACTCTTTGGAGTATCCTGTTCCATGGACGGATGGCTTCTTGAGGCCCACCCGAAACTGAATCCCTGTGGAACAACAACTGCCGGGGTTTTCCTCGCAGGTGTTTGTCAGGGGCCCAAAGATATCCCTGATACAGTCGCTTCTGCAGAAGGAGCAGCATCAGCAGCAAGTATTCCCATCCATATGGGTGAGGTTGAACTTGAGCCGTATTTCGCCATGTGCATTGAAGATAAATGTGCAGGTTGTGGAATGTGCGTTAAACTTTGTCCATATAGTGCTCTCGACCTTATTGAAAAAGACGGACGTACGGTCATGCAGGTAACTGAAGCAAAATGTAAAGGCTGCGGTACTTGCGGAGGGTTCTGTCCGGGTGGTGCAATCTGGATGCAGCACTTTACAACACCTCAGATAGTTGCGCAAATTGATGCATTCCTTGTCGGGGGTGAACAGTAATGTCTGATGAATGGAAACCAAAAATTCTCGGAATGGTCTGTAACTGGTGTTCCTATGCGGGAGCAGACCTTGCAGGAAGTGCAAGGACACAGTACCCCCCTGATATCAGGATTGTCAGGGTCATGTGTACTGGCCGTTTAGATATGCTCTTCGTCCTCAAAGCTTTTGCGGATGGAGCGGACGGAGTACTCGTTTCAGGCTGTCACTTTGGTGACTGCCATTACCTGGAGGGTAACTACAAAGCTGCCAAGCGTATGTTCATGGTCAAGAGTCTTCTGAAGAATATCGGCCTTGAGGACAAGCGTTTCAGAATGACCTTTGTATCCGCTTCAGAAGGAGTCAAATGGGCAAAAGTCGTTGAAGACGTAGTTAATGTAGTAAAGTCATACGGCCCCAATCCAATAGCAGGATTTGCTGCAAACAAATAGATATAAATCCGGAAAAATTGATTTGAACTCCAAAAATGCCGGAGCGCACATCATATTCCCATTTTTCCATATCATTTAACGTATAAATTATTACACAGGTTTTTTTTTTTCATACCTAATTTGGTTGGAAAATACATTTCGTTTTAATATTTGAATATTCCCTCTCATTTCCCAATTATTTTGAATTCTTTATAAAAATCAATAATAAAAGCTTTTATAAGACTAAACTTAGAGTACCCATTGTCCCAATCAGGGGACGTAGAGTGACTATCAGCGACCTTCAATGTACGAAGAAAGCCAGACAGTGAACAGTGAAGAAACAGTACGCGGATAACGCACTAAAAGAGGAATACTATGGCGAAATATACTGACACTATTGACCTCTATGATGATGAGGGAAAACAGCTCAAAAGCGGCGTCTCACTTGAAAAGATTAGCCCGCTTGTGAACAAGAATGTTTTGAAGCTTATTGACCTCACAAAGAGGACCGTTGCCGTCAATCTTGGTGGCATCGATGAAGCATTGAAGACCGGAAAAGTAGGTGGAAAGGCAAACCAGGTACTTGGCCGTAATGTTGCAACGAGCTGTGTTAAAGATGTTGACATAATCAGTGCAAAGATTAAGGATATGATCCAGGTCACTGAAGGCGACGACACCAAAATCACAAAAGTTGCAGGTGGCAAGATGCTTCTTATTGAGGTTCCAACTGCACGAATGAATGCAGCAGCAACCTACGATGTATCAAGCACCTCCGTTGCAGCGGCAACAACCTATGCACTGGTTGACCAGTACAAGGTCGGCATGTTTGACGCGGCTATGGTTAAGGCAGCCGTGTGGGGTACATACCCCCAGACGATGGACATGCAGGGAGGAAACGTCGTTTCTATCCTTTCAATCCCACAGAATAATGAAGGTCTCGGTTATGCACTCCGTAACATCCCTGCAAACCACGCAGTGATGATGACCCACAGGAATGCAATGCAGGGTGCAGCACTCGCAGCAACCTTTGAGCAGGCCGGAGAATTTGAGATGGGTATGGCCATCGGCCCGTTCGAGCGTGCACAGCTCCTTCTATACGCATACCAGGGACTTAATGCAAACAATATGGTCTATGACCTCGTAAAAGCAAACGGCAAGACCGGAACAATCGGTTCTGTTGTACAGAGCCTTGTAGAGCGTGCAATTGAAGACAAAGTCATTACTCCCGGAAAGAAAGGAAAGAGTGGCTTTATCTTCTATGACACAAAAGACCCAATGCTCTGGAATGCATATGCAGCGGCCGGTACAATGGCCGCAACCATGGTGAACTGTGGTGCAGGTAGGTTTGCACAGGCAGTATCATCAACACTTCTGTACTTTAACGATCTGCTCGAGCATGAGACCGGACTCCCAGGCTGTGACTACGGCCGTGTAATGGGTGTAGCCGTTGGATTCTCGTTCTTCAGCCACTCGATTTATGGTGGCGGTGGACCAGGTGTCTTCAATGGTAACCACGTTGTTACACGTCACGCAGCCGGTGTCGGTATCCCCTGTATCGTAGCTGCCTGTGCACTTGATGCAGGTACCCAGATGTTCAGTCCTGAAGGAACCTCAAAGATCTACCAGGACACATTCGGACAGATTGACGAGTTTGCCCACCCGATACAGGCAATTGCAAAGGCGGTATAAGCCTTTCTGATTTGAATGACTGAAGCCATATATCCTCAGTGCAGGATTGTCACCGAACGTCTCCTTGACCCGGAAACAACAGAAAAGATACTTAATCTTATTGTTGAGACCGGCGGGGTGAGGAGAATGGTCCTTAATGGTCCGCGGCTCCCTGCAATAGTGCCCTATGGGCCTGCCAGGGGGACCGAAAACCCTCACACCCTCAGAAGGCAGATACATATCGGTGAACAGGAGATACAGCTAGAGGTACATGTAGGGACAATCCTCCTTGAACTTACTTCTGCTGACGTAATACCTGCACTTAAAACCGCTTCTGACAAAGTATTTACGAATTTTACTTACCGTATCCAGGAAGGAAAATACATAAAGACTGATCCATCTCTCGTTGATTATGCAAAATTCGGACCAGATTTTGATAAAGACCTTTTAGGCCTTTGTGATCCGAAAAGCAAGCAGGGTCCGATAATTATTCAAGGTACCTAAAATGCCGATGGGACGTGTGACACAGGTCGTGGACTGCCGCGAGGCAATGGGGATGGGAAAAGGCGGAGGTATTGCCCAGAGAGGGACAATATCCGAATGCCGGTACCCGGATGTCATCATCGTAGGCATGTCACCAGGCAGACGCCATGTGACAAAGCCGGTCTGTGATATCACGTCAGGACTGAGGCAACAGGGCATTGAATACAGCATCAGCACACTAATTCTCAACGCAGGAAGCGGAGTACCGCCAGACGCACCAAATATCGGCGGAGGTGTGCTTGGTGCATACTTTGGACTCACAGAGAAGGAAGTCAGACAGATAGAGCGACATAAACTTGCGATCCTTCACCATGGAAACGTGCGTTCCCATGTGGTGCATAAGATCCGGTTCATCCTTGCAGCATGCAATATTAATGCAGTAGTCGTTTCGCAGGCCCCCATAGATTATGAGGACCTTGCAAAAATAGGCGTGAAAACTGCAATAGTCATGCCACAAGTGGACAAAATAGTGACACAAGGCACAGTGATGGCGATTGTAAGCGGCGTAACACGAGGTCAGACCCCGACAAGGGAGAAGATGGCCGAGGTTATTCACGCGGTGATGAAACTTTTAAAGTCGCAGAAATTTAAGGAGTGAACTGAACAATGGCATACAAACCACAATATGGGCCCGGAACATCCATCGTCGCCGAGAACAGGCGAAAGTACATGGACCCGAGCCATAAGCTCGAAAAGATTCGTGACGTTACGGATGAAGACATAGTTCTCATCCTTGGACACCGTGCACCCGGTTCCGCATATCCAAGTGCTCACCCGCCACTATCGGAACAGCAGGAACCAAAGTGCCCGATACGCAAACTTGTAGAACCAACTGAAGGTGCCAAGCACGGTGACCGTGTAAGGTATATACAGTTTACAGACTCGATGTATTTCGCACCGGGTCAACCATATCTTAGAAGTTATGCAGAATCATACCGATACCGTGGAATAGACCCAGGTACACTTTCAGGCCGTCAGATTGTAGAATGCCGTGAGAGAGACCTCGAAAAATACTCCGTGGAACTCGTCGGCACTGAACTCTTTGACCCGGCCCGTACAGGTGTCCGTGGTGCAACTGTGCATGGACACTCACTTCGTCTTGCAGAAGACGGGATGATGTTCGACATGCTCCAGAGGTGCCTGCTTGACAAGAAAACCGGTATGGTCAATTATGTAAAGAACCAGATTGGAGAGCCGCTCGACCGTGTGGTTAAAGTCGGTAAGCCAATGGACGAGAAGTGGCTTAAGGCACACACAACAATCTTCCACTCACTTGGCGGTGTAGCATTCCGCGATGATGAGGAATATATTGAATATGTACAGCGGATCCACTCGCTCCGTACTAAATACGGATTCATGCCAATGGAGTGAAAAAAATGGCAAAGAAGATCGAAAAGACCCAGAAGCTCTTCCTGAAAGCGCTTAAAACAAAGTTTGCAGAGGACCCACAATCCACAACGACCGTCTTCGCCCGCGAAGGCCTGAAGCAGTCTGCCCGAAAGAGGGAATTCCTTGTAGAGGGGAAGAAAGCCGAGATGGCCCGTGGTATCTCGATGTACGACCCCATACGCTGCCACCTTGGTGGTATCCCACTCGGTCAGCGCCAGCTCATGACCTATGAGGTCAGTGGAACCGGTGTCTTCGTTGAGGGTGATGACCTTCACTTCGTCAACAATGCAGCAATGCAGCAGATGTGGGACGACATACGCAGGACAATTATTGTCGGTATGGACCTCGCCCACCAGACACTCCAGAAGCGTCTCGGAAAAGAAGTTACTCCAGAGACAATCAATGAATACCTCCACGTCCTGAACCATGCAATGCCAGGAGCAGCAGTCGTACAGGAACACATGGTTGAGACTCACCCCGGACTTGTCGATGACTGTTACGTCAAGGTCTTTACCGGTGACGATGAGATGGCAGACAGCCTTGAAAAGCAGTTTGTTATTCCAATCGAGAAGTTATTCCCGAAGAAGCAGGCAGAAGCCCTGAAGGCAGCAGTCGGCAAGTCTATGTGGCAGGCTGTTCACATCCCGACAATCGTATCAAGAACCTGTGATGGGGGTACAACCTCAAGATGGTCTGCGATGCAGCTCGGTATGTCTTTCATTGGTGCATACAGGATGTGTGCCGGTGAAGCAGCAGTCGCCGACCTTTCATACGCGGCAAAGCACGCCGGTGTCATCCAGATGGCCGACATCCTGCCAGCTCGCCGTGCACGTGGCCCGAACGAGCCAGGTGGAATTAAATTCGGTCACTTCGCTGACATGATCCAGGGAGACCGTAAGTATCCAAACGACCCCGCAAAGGCAACCCTTGAGGTCGTCGGTGCTGGTGCGATGCTCTTCGACCAGATCTGGCTCGGATCCTACATGTCCGGCGGTGTCGGTTTCACTCAGTATGCAACAGCAGCATACACCGACAACATCCTCGATGACTATACATACTACGGTATGGACTACATCAAGGACAAGTACAAAATCGACTGGAAGAACCCAAGCGAGAAGGACAAGGTCAAACCAACCCAGGAAGTTGTCAACGACATTGCAACTGAGGTCAACCTCTATGGTATGGAGCAGTACGAGCAGTTCCCAACTGCACTTGAGTCCCACTTCGGTGGTTCACAGCGTGCAAGTGTCCTTGCAGCAGCATCAGGTATATCTGTCGGAATTGCAACCGGTAACTCCAATGCAGGTCTGAACGGATGGTACCTTTCCATGCTTATGCACAAGGAAGGATGGTCACGTCTCGGATTCTTCGGTTACGACCTTCAGGACCAGTGTGGTTCCACAAACTCGCTCTCCATGAGACCTGACGAAGGTGCAATCGGTGAGCTCCGTGGCCCCAACTATCCAAACTATGCAATGAATGTCGGACACCAGGGTGAATATGCCGCAATCGCAGGCTGTGCCCATTACAGCCGCGGTGATGCGTGGTCACTCTCTCCCCTGATCAAGATCACCTTCGCAGACCCGTCCCTCAAGTTCGACTTTTCAGAGCCACGCCGTGAGTTTGCAAAGGGTGCACTACGCCAGTACATGCCCGCTGGTGAGCGCTCTCTGATCATCCCGGCAAGATAAAATAAATCAATTTTTTTTTCATAAACTAAAATTTAGATGAGTTAAAACTGAAAATTATCAGTCTTTTTAATTAAATGGCGAAGATACTTTGTCAGATTTGCGAAACTTTTCGAAACCTTTAATGCATCTCTTAGTTAACTGTTAAACGAACCGGAAAGGGTTTGTTCTAAAGAAGTATTGCAATGCGCGATGAACACTCTCGTGCTAAACGCACGCAGGAGGAGTTTTGATGGAAAACATAGTGTTAGGCATTGGTATTACTGCATTGGCAGGAGCTCTTGCCGCTGTTGCCGGTGCAGCAGAGGACACTGAGTCAAATATCGGTTCACAGGGTGATCCGAACTCTCAGGTCCAGCTTGCACCGCAAATGGGTTACATACACCGGATATTTAACAAGGCCGTGGCGGGCGAACCGCCTGCATATGGTCTCTGGTGTGCCCTTGGCGCAGGTCTTACATGGGCTTTTCTGGCAATGCAGCTCAACGCAGTCCTTGCGATTGTGCTAGGTTGTGCCATAACGATATTTGTGCAGGGAGTCTATGCGACTACTGCATATCTTGGCAGGACAGCAAGTCTTGCGAAGTTTGGCCAGCCGGTTTACATCGACATACTGAAATCGATGACTTCTGTTACAATGGCCCATGCTTTTGTAGCAGTATTTTGTACAGTGACTATCTGTTATCTCATGAACTCAGCACTGGGTCACCCGTTCCCACTTCCGATTCTCGGATTTATCTGGGGAATAGCCCTCGGTGCAGCAGGTTCCGCGACAGGAAACCCGTACTATGGAAAGGAACGTCAGTACCAGAACCAGAAGTTCGGTGCCGGTGTTCCAATTGCAGCGTCGGGTAACATTGTCAGATATGCAGAAGCAGGAGTCAGAAATTCGCTTGACAACGGATGGTTCACCGCTAAGCTTGGTGGTGCTGCATCTGGTCTTTGTTTCGGGTTTATTGTATTCCTTGAACTCTGGCGTACCGTCCTCTTTGAGAAGGTCGGAGCCGGCTGGGGAGCAATAGTAGTAGGTATCCTGATAATCCTCGTCTTCATGGTCGTAGACCGTTTCATCGAAGTCTGGGCAAGAAAGACCTATGGTCCGTACACAAAACCAGAGGAGGCGTAAGATGAGCGCAATAGCCGGACCAAAATCAAGTTTAAGTGTTGAATATAATGCAGTTGCGATAATAGTTTCTCTTATTATTCTTGTGCTTATCATTGCGGCGACCTTTATGCTTGGAATCCCAATGGCATTGTCAGCACTTATCGGAATAATTGTAGGAGGAGTCCTTATCGGATTCGGTGTCCACTTCGTTCCTGTAGGTGGAGCACCTGCAGCCATGGGGCAGGCCCCGGGAATTGCAACCGGAGTTGCTATGCTCGCTGGTGGTGCAGGCCTTGCCGGACTTTTCGGTGGGGCATGGGCTGCAAGCCAGGGGCTCGTCGTTGCAACTGTTACAGGTGCAATTGGTGGCGGACTCATGATGGCAATCACATGTTTCTTTGTGAACGTCATCTACGTGTTCGGTATGGGTGTTCCTGCAGCGTCAGGAAAAGTCAAGAAAGACCCAATCACCGGAGATACACAGCCTGAATTTAAATCACAGGGAACTGAAGGACATGGACTTCCGTTTGTATCCTTCGTCGGTGGTGTAATCGGCGGTATCTTTGGTGGAGGTGGCGGTACCCTTGTGTACATGATGCTTCTTGGCCTTTACACTGCAACGTTACCTAAACTTATGGGTTCCCAGTCAGTTGCAAACAGTGTTGCAATATTGCCCATCGCAGTCTCACTTGCAGGTGTTTTTGCAATAGGCATATTCCTTGTAAATGCAGTCCTTGCAGCTTACAATATCACCGGTACTATCGAAGGTCCGCACGACCCGAAGTTTAAGAGATTTCCCCGTGACATCATTGCGTCAGCTGTGGCGTCCGGGCTCTGTGGATTTGTCGCAATCCTTATTGCGACTTCGATTGGGATGTAGAGGTGTTTTCAGATGACGGTAAAAGTTGAAGTAGTTGAAGGTGGCGTCCCGCATTCGAAAGTCATGATTGTAGGGCTTATCTTAACGATTGTCTGTATCTACCTCACCTATCTGAACGTTCTCACAAAGACAGAGTTATTCTCTTTCTTTGGCGGTCTTGCAGCTGTTGCAGCACTTACCTGGGGAAGTTCAACAATTAAGGTGCTCTGCAGTTACGGCATTGGGACCGGAGTCCCATCGGCCGGAATGGTATCGTTCGGTTCTGGTGTGATAGCGATGCTCTTTGCCACAAAATTTGGCATTTTGTCCCCAATTGTAGCAGTCGTCCTTGCGGCAGTTATCGGAGCAATTCTAGGATATGTTGCTAACCGTGTTATTGCAATGAAGATCCCTGTGATGGTGAAATCACTTACTGAACTTGCCATGGTAGGTTCATTAACATTGATGGGTTTCACTGCACTAATTACTGGAAGCTTTAATTTCAGTGCACTTATTGCACCAAACACGGTCCTCACGATAACGTCTGCGGGACTCACAGCAACAACGAGTTATCTTACCTCCTACATTGGAGGGGCCCTTATTGCGACAGTATTCCTGCTGGGTGCAATTGCAGTTCAGCACCCGTTTAATGCATGTCTCGGGCCAAATTGGACTCAGGACAGAATGTTAATGCTGGCAGTTGAATGTGGTTTTATCAGTATGATAGTTGCATCACTCATGTCAATGCCCTTCGTACGCATTGATGCAGCGATAATAAGCCTCATTGTTTCAATAATCGGATGGTATTACACATATGCGAAATACTTCGAGTTATCGAAGCGTGACGCAGCAGCATGGCTGGACCTTTCACCAATTCCAGAGCAGGAGGGACACTAAATGTACGTCCTGGTACTTCCTGAGTATGGACTTGTGGTCGACCCGTTAATCGGAGTTCTGACAACTGCCGGAGAATCTCTTTCGCCTATCATCGATAAGCTGGGAGAACTTGAAGCAGTTTCACAGGACCTCGTGAACATGCTCTCAGGCAAAGGAAACTTTCTTGCATCCTATCCTGGAAGAGAGAAATCACTCGGCATTGCCGGTGGTGTCACTGCTTTCTGGTATGGCATAGCAATCGGTCTCTTCCTTGCCGGGATCATCCTCCTGTTCCAGATGATGTGAGGTGAAAAGAATGGCAGATAAGAAATCAGCAGCAAGTGGATGGCCGATTGCTCAGGGCGATTTCCACTCGGGAGACGTAAACAGTCCTGTTGCAGTTGTAACCATGGGTTCCCATCTTGACGAGAAGGGACTCTGTGATGCAGGTGCAGCACTCTGTGGGTCGTGTAAAACCGAGAACCTTGGACTTGAAAAGGTCGTCGCAAACGTGATCTCAAACCCCAATATCCGGTTCGTTCTCCTTGTGGGGACAGAGGTAAAAGGTCACCTTTCAGGCCAGACTTTTATAGCCCTCCATAAGGGTGGCGTAAAAGAAGGCCGGGTTGTCGGAGCTGAGGGAGCTATCCCGTTCATCGAGAACCTGTCTGACGACGCTATCAAGCGCTTCCAGGAACAGGTCGAGTTTGTCAACATAATGGAATCCGAAGATGTCGGGGCCATAAAGGCAAAGATCGATGAACTCAAGGCAAAGGACCCGGGAGCCTTTGGGGCTGACCCAATGGTTATCGAGGTGAAAGAAGCCGCAGGTGGAGAAGAACCAGCAGGAGAAGCACGAGCACTCTCCGGGGAACTCGCTCTTATCCATGCACGCATGAAGATCATCGAGAAGATGGTGACAAGTATCGGTTACAGAGATAAATTTGCAGCCGGTGTTTATTCAGGCAAAATTGAGGGCCTGATGATTGGTCTCCTGATCTCGTTCATTCTCGTGGGTATTTTGATAATGAGGTGAGAAAAAATGCCAGAAGAAGCCAAACAGGCATCCGGACCCATCAGAATGGTTGCGATTGAGAACATGGTGGAGCAGATCCGCTATAAGGGACAGATCATTGCAAGGACCAATAAACTTGACTCGGCAATAATGGGTTCAGGTTTAGTCGGATTTATACTGGGTCTCGTATTTGCATTGATCGTGATAATTCTGCCCGCTATCCTGATGAGGGGATGATCGAGAATGGCAGATAAGAAACCAGCAGCCAGTGGATGGCCGATTGCTCAGGGCGATTTCCACTCGGGTGATGTTAACAGTCCTGTTGCAGTTGTAACCATGGGTTCCCATCTTGATGAGAAGGGACTCTGTGATGCAGGTGCAGCACTCTGTGGGTCTTGTAAGACCGAGAACCTTGGGCTTGAGAAGGTAGTTGCAAATGTTATCTCAAACCCCAATATCCGGTTCATCCTCCTCGTGGGGACTGAGGTGAAAGGTCACCTTTCAGGTCAGACTTTTATAGCACTCCACAAGGGTGGTGTAAAAGACGGCCGGGTTGTCGGAGCTGAGGGAGCTATCCCATTCATCGAAAACCTTAATGAAGCCGCCATAAAGCGGTTCCAGGAACAGGTTGAATTTGTCAACATAATGGAATCCGAAGATGTCGGGGCCATAAAGGCAAAGATCGATGAACTCAAGGCAAGGGACCCGGGAGCCTTTGGAGCAGACCCAATGGTCGTCGAAGTCAAGGAAGCCGCAGGAGGCGGTGAGGTTGCAGCATCAGCCGCAAATCCACAATTCCTTGAGATCGAAAAAAGGCTCGATAAGATTGAGAAGCAGATAGAATTTGTTGATGCTGAGGTTGCTCAGCGTGTCGGCAGAAAGATTGGAAGAGATATCGGCATCCTCTACGGGCTTGTCGCAGGACTTACCGTCTTTATTATGCTCCTCATCTGGCTTGCAAAGATCTATCAGAATGTAGCATAGGGAGGTGAAATATTCATGTTCAAATTCGAGAAAGAACAGTCAGTCTGGGACTTCAACGGTACCAAGATCGGAGGACAGCCCGGTGAGTATCCTACAGTACTCGGGGCTTCTATCTTCTACAACAAGCATGAGATCGTTCTTGACGATCGCACTGGTAAGATAGACAAACCTAAAGCAGAAGCGCTATGGAACAGATGTCAGGAATTATCGGATATAACCGGTATTCCACACTTCATCCAGATCATTGCAGAATTTGCAGAAGCTTTTGAGAGCTATTTCACATGGTTTGACAGCATTGACAATAAGACTGCATTCCTCATGGACTCATCAGCACCGGCAGCACGTATGCATGCAGCAAAGTATGTTACAGAAGTCGGGCTTGCAGACCGTGCAATCTACAACTCAATAAACGGTTCAATAACAGCCGAGGAGATTGAGGCGCTGAAAGCAAGTGATGTCAATTCAGCAATTGTCCTTGCCTTCAACCCTGCAGACCCATCTGTTGCGGGCCGTGAGAAAGTGCTCGTTGAAGGTGGTGTTGCGGGTCAGACAAAGGGAATGATAGCCATTGCTGAAGAGTGTGGTATCACACGTCCTATTCTTGACACTGCAGCAACTCCGCTCGGACTTGGTTCAGGCGGCTCATACCGTGAGATCCTTGCATGTAAAGCAATCCATGGTTACCCGACCGGTGGTGCGTACCACAACATGACAGTGTCATGGACATGGCTCCGCCGCTGGAAGAAGAACCTCCACACAGTGTATGACGCGAAGCCAATTCTCAAAGAGCAGATGCTGAAGCACTATGCAAATGATATGGAAGCACTTCGTCAGGCAGTCTGGTCAGCACCCGACATCGGATCTAACCTCATTGCAAGCACACTAGGTGCAGACCTTATCATGTATGGTCCAATCGAGAATGTCGAACCAATGATGACTTGTCAGGCATATGCGGATATCGCAATCCTTGAAGCTACCCGTCAGCTTGGTGTCGAGTGTGCAGCAGAAAGCCACCCGATCTTTAAATTAATCTAAATCTTTTTTTGAAATCACGATTCCAAAAGGGTCCTTTCGGAAAATATAAGTTAAACGATAATTTTATCGTTAAAGGGCACCCATCAGGATATTGATAATAATGAAAACATTACAGAAGTTGTTAATTTTCTCTTTGTTTATTATTGTGGCTGCTTCAAACGTAGTATCAGCAGCGGGATCCTTTAGTGTAAGCAATGATCAGATAAACCCTAATACTTATCATTTTATCGAGGACCCGGACTTTTATCAGGCTGACCAGGTTGTTACAGAGTTTCATTACGATTTTGGGGATGGGACCGGGACCGATGAACATGGCCCTATCTATACCTATACGTCACCAGGGAAATTTTTTCCCAGCCTTAAAGTAGTGTGGCAGACTGCAGATGGAAGGCAATATACAACTGTCACTACTACGGAAATTGATGTAAATCCAATCAATACACCCTTTCAAACTCCAACTCCGGTTGATACAACTGATATAAACCTAAACCCTGATACCGGAATTGGTTTCTCACCCATATTGACTCCGGTTCCTTCAAATCCTGTCGTAACGACCACACCGTTTTTAATATTAAATGGATTAACCCCGTTGCCTACTCCAACAGGTTTTGTTTCTGACACTTTCTTCCAGTCCCAGCCTGGAATGTATACGAACAGTGTGCCACAATATAAAGTAGGAGATACATATTGGGGAGAGATCCCAGGGAGTCCCGGGGTTTTTGGGTGGATAACAGTAACAAAGGCAAATAGTATTATCATGTAATTGTGCTATTAGCCGGTTACATTACATTTTCAATTTTAGAAATTGGAATTTCGGATTTTATTGATTTCCAAAATTTTTGTTTCGTTGAGAATCTTTTCAATCTCATCTACTGACAGACCTGTAACCTCAACAATCTCATCAGTAGATATTCCTCTTTTTTTCATGCGTTTAACGATCGCGTTCGTTGCCTCAACACGTCCCTTTGCTTCCCCCTTGATAAGCCCCTTTGCTTCCCCCTCCAGGAGACCATCAGTTTTCGCTTTTTCAATAGATCCCCGTTGCAGGATAATAAAATCCCTACGTTTTTGCTGCATCTCAAGTTCATGACAGGAAAGCCCTGCCTCATTTGCGATGTCAAGTGCGTGTTCAATTTCAGGAATACTGGAAAGCGATACCGGCTTGACTTCGAGGCCTCCAGATTCCTTGACAAAATACAGCCATTTATCCTCAAGGGTTTCAAGTTCAAGAACATTTTTAGAAAATTTAGGGAGTTCATAGAACACAAGTCGTAGATCCCCGTTGTATTCCGTTAAATGTTTCACTTCTTTCATCCGGTACTCAGATCGTACATCCTCGAAATCTTTGAACATGATAAAATCAGTAAGTGTCAATGCAACGACCGGCATTAGTGAAGCATACTTTTCACCCCTGACTATCTGGGTTGAATAAGACTTTGCTGCATTGTATAGGATACGTTGCTCCAATCCCTCGACATTAAGCACCTGCATCTCAATTATTACATACGTGCCATCATCCAGTCTGGCTTTGACATCCACATATGAGTCCTTCATCCCTTCAATCAGGGGTATTTGATAAGGGTCAATAATTTCGAGGGTATCGATTTTGTGGCCGTCAAAATGAATGACTGCATTAATAAACGAGAGCAGAATATCTTTTGAGCCTTCAGAGCCAAAGACTTTCTTAAAAGCAAAATCAGTTTTTACATCAAGGAACCGCATGATAACCACGAAATAATCACTATCATTATATGCTTACATATGTTGTATATCTATATCTGAATCACCATAAATAAAGTGTCTAATAATATCGCGTATATTTAAGTGGATTATGGGATTAAGGCTTCAAGTGGACAATGTTTACTGTATATTCCGACCCGATCTGAATAGTGAGTCCGTTCAAATTGAACACTGCTTCCGCTAAAGCTGAACAATAAGTCTGTTTAATCTGAACAGTTCTTCCGTTATACAGTCTTACCTGGGAAAAAGTCATTGGCATGAGTAATGACGAACTGATGGAACAATTCAGTGCATCAAACATGGTCAGAACATTATATCAAAAACCAGATTATGACTATATTCATTGTGAAATGGCCAAGATTGGAGTCACATTGATTTTACTCTGGCTAGAATACTGCGATCAATGTCGGGAATCAGGGTTTATCCCTTACAAACACACCCAGTTTTACAAATACTATCAGGACTTTGTTCACGAAACCATATGAACCTGCAATCTGGAAAATCGCTACAGTGCAGTATAACTATCACATTACTATGGAGAATAAGAATTACTCCTGCCCATATGAATATATCAGGAAAAAGGTTGAGGTCCGGATATCCAGAAATATCGTTGAAATATTCTTTAGTGGCACACGTATTGCCTCACACCCAAGACTTCATGGACCATTTCCCCAAATACAGCACAGTCCATGAACACATGCCTGTGTTGAAGATATAAAGTATACTCCAAGTCGTCATCTCGATAAGGGACAGATTGCGAGACTGTCTTCTTGTAATTATATTCTGGAATGTAATAACGTTATCATTCTTGGATCAACTGGAACGGGGAAGAGTTATATCAGTTGTGCTCTTGGTGTTGCAGCGAATCGAAATTTCTATTCAGCAAAATATATCCGAATAACAGATCTTTTTTCAGAACTTGCTATCGCCCGTGGGGAAGGAAATTACCAAAAAGTCATTAAAGAATACAAGGCCATAAAATTGCTTATTCTGGATGATTGGCTATTGTTGAAACTGAATGATACAATTGCAGATGCAATTTGTGGCTGGATTGTCCATAATGCATATACTATCGTTCTCGAAGGTGAGTCCCTGTGTAAAATCAAAAAAGTCAGTGATCCTGATATTATCTCAATTGATTAATAATCAATTTTTTTCTGACCATGGTTCCAATGGAGGAGCTGTTCAATTTCAGCGGAAGGGGTGCTCAGTTTTAGCGGACACACTGTTCAATTGTGGCGTAATATACAAAAAGGTATCATGTACCCATGTTTGCTTGTGAAATGTTCATCCTGACCTTCATTATCTACCAATTTGAACCACCTACACTTATCAGTTAATAACGATTCGTGGTAATGTGAATGAATAAATTTCCATTCGGGAGACAAAGTATATTTTTCAGTATTGATCTATTGTGCTAACTTTTATTCGAGGAATTAATAAATAGGGTATATGATGACTGTCTTGTCCCACCTTTCAATCAAAGATGCTGCAGATATATTGGGTATTGAAAATAAGGCCAGTATTAATGAGATCCGTTCACGGTATCATATACTCGTTAAAGAATGGCATCCTGATGTATTGCAGCATGATCTGGAAGATCCAAACAAGATAATTATACAATTAAATGATGCTTATGATATTCTTATTGATTACTGTATGAACTATGAATTTTCATTCAGACCCGAAGATATCAGGAGTAATACTCTTAATAATTCTATGCGTTCCTGGATGGACCAGTATGGAGATGATCCCATATGGGGTTCGAGATAAGGAATTCATCCTCCTTCAAAAATAAAATTGGGCTAAACATGTCTCAATCTGTGATAATTCCATACCTCGGTATCGCATTAAACCGGTAGCCGGTCTTTTAATGTAATGTTCTTTGATTTGCTTTCAAGGTTGAGTCCTGCATTTTTTTTAACTGGATTTGAATTCAGAATCTATTCTTGTTACGAGATTTTCCATCACTGATTCCACTGCTTTCCAGGTTGGAGAATCCTTATGGCCTAGGATATAGGCCCGCCCTTCGTCACCGGCTTTTACCATCTCCGGGTCTAGTGGGATTAACCCTAAGAACGGGATTTTAAGGTCTTCAGCTGCTTTAAGGCCCCCGCCCTTGCCGAAAAGGTCGATATCTCCACCACAGTGAGGGCAGATCATTCCACTCATATTCTCGATAATTCCGAGGATAGGAAGGTCAAGTTTCTCTATAAATTTTGCAGCCTTGATTGCGTCCATGACTGCGACATCCTGTGGAGTTGTTACGATGACTGCACCACGAACGTTCGGGGCCAGTTGAGCAATCGTGAGTGCTTCATCACCAGTGCCAGGTGGGAGATCAACAACGAGATAATCAAGTTCCCCCCAGTTTACCTCAGAAAGGAACTGCTGAATTGCGGACATCTTCATCGGACCCCGCCATACTACTGGTGTGCTTGTATCCGGGAGGAGGAATGCCATCGACATGACTGAAAAATTTCCCGTGACATATATAGGTTCGATGACGTTTGCAATAACCGCAGGTCTCTCGTTCTCAATCCCTAGCATCTTTGGGATATTAGGGCCATGAATATCAAGATCGAGTAACCCTGTATTTTTGCCATTTTTAGCGAGGGCAAATGCAAGGTTTACAGATACAGTGGATTTGCCTACACCGCCTTTCCCACTTAGGACAAGAATTACATTTTTCACATCAATTTTTGCTTTTGGAGGGAGCCCCTTCTTTGCACTATCTGGTTGTGCTGATGTGCATGTATCGCATTTCTCATTACACACTGTTTCGTTGGATGAAGAATTTGCTGTCATTATATCAGTATCTCTAAAATATTGGGATATTATCAACAGTTCTATCTGTCGTGCTTCTCTTCTTCAGTGACCAAAGTCAGGATCTCGGCTGTTTTACCTATCTCAATAATTTTACCGCCCCGCATGAGTGCAATCCTGTCACAGATGTCCCGGACGAAATCCATATCGTGCGAAACTACTATGAATGTCTCTTCCATCTCATCGCGTGCAGATAAAATTGATTGCTTAACGTCCTGCTTTGTTATAGGGTCCATAGTTCCGGTCGGTTCATCGAGGATTACAAGTCTGGGTTCCTTTATTAACACCTGTGCCAGGGCGACACGGTGCCGTTCGCCGTCAGAAAGCTGGCCAGGCAGCCTGTTTAAAATCTCTTTGGATTTCTTTTCTGTGAACCCTGCCATCCTGAGTGTGAATACTGCTTTTCTGATTGCGAGTTCTCTTGGGAATTCCAGTCCTATTGAATCCGTAAGGTTATCTACCACGGTCCGGTGGGGAAAAAGGTCATACTCCTGGTGCAGGAGACCGATGTATCCCTTGGCCCTGCCCCTTTCATCAATACCGGGCCGGGTCATATCCACCCAGTCATCGCCGATAAGGATATTCATTTCACCACTCGTGGGCTCAATTATTCCTGAAATTATTCGGGATAGGGTTGTCTTTCCAGCCCCGCTTTTCCCGATAATACCAAAAATTTCCTTCTTTGAAACATCAAAGCTTACTGCATTAACCGCATTCACAACTCCGCGGTCAACCGATATATACCGTTTTGTGACGTCACGGGCTCGTAAAATTGTCCCTCCCAGTTTTGCAGGATCCTGGAACTCAATCTCACAGTAGTCTTTTATAAATGAACTGATGACTACATTTGGTGACCCAATTATGTCGATCTCTCCATTGACCAGTAGTATCGCACGACTTGCCATGTCCTCTATCACCTGCGGGAAGTGCGAGGTGACGACCATCCCCATTGCATTTCGCTTTGCTGCATCAGTAAGCATCTCATGGACCAGCCGTGCAGTTTCGGGATCAAGCGTTCCGGTCGGTTCATCTGCAAAGAGCATTGCCGGGTTCTTTGCAAGTTGTCTTGCAAGGACAACCCTCTGTTTCTCACCCCCCGAAAGATCCCTCGCGATATGCATCATACGGTGCGAGAGCTTCACCTGGTCGATAAGGTCAACTGCCCGGTTAACTGCGAGTTCCTGTGGGTATCTGATGTCATCTAGTGCATAGAGAACATTTTCTATAACCCTGTCATCACCATAAAGGGCAAATGTCCGCTGGAACATGATGGCAGTCCGGTTCATAACCCTGGCTTTCAGCCCGTCTGATTTCTCATCCCAGAGATTGACATCGACAAAATTGAGGTCTCCTTTACACTCGGGACAACTTTTCCCGGCATGGCTCTGCACATCCATGTAATCGCAGTTGTCACACGCTGCCATGTGATAAATTATAGTGCCTTTAGTCGGAGGCTGTTCAACTCCACGGAGGAGATGCATGAGCACACTTTTTCCAGCTCCGCTTCCACCGATAACACCTATTATCTCTCCTTCAGGGATCTCAAATGAAATTTCATTAAGGACCTGGGTATTGTCAATCTCCATGCAGAGGTCGTTTACGCTAATGAAAGGTCTTTGCATGCTTTTAATCTCCATAAGGCAGGTTTACAGGGCATTTTTTGGTATGAGAACTCCTCATAACCTATCCATTACAATTATTACGCATATGAGCATAAATATTTAAGTATAGTGTACTAAAAAAGGATTATTGTCTTGGGCACTTTGGGCAATGCCCTTCAGCTGCTTTTTTGCAGCCGGTCATCTCGATTCCTTTTCCGTTAACGAGTGCATCTGCTATTTTACGGCGAGCTTCGTGTAGATCACGCCATGCTGTCTTTCGGGAGACTCCAAGTTTTTCTGCCGCCTCTTCCTGTAGAAGCCCTTCAAGATCGATAAGGCGTATCAGCTCAATCTCATCTGGATTCAACATGATACCTGCACTCTCCTCGTCAGGACAACAACAGGGTTTGTAGCACCTGGACTCTGAGGTTCCATTAATTATACGTCTGAGCCGTGGTCTCCCCCTGCGTGGATATTCTTTCAGCAAGTTGTTGTCATCCATTGCCATTGCAAATCTTAATTATGTATTCTATCCTGAATAGTATAACAGGTTAACCAGTTGTTTTTCCTGCTAAAATACAAAAAGAAGTATTTTTATTTACACTTTGGACGATTGACCGCAATCGTGATGATTACCCTTTGAAACATGGTCAGAACCGCAACAACAGGTTTCACCATATTTTTTTGGTGACTCGCAGGTTTCAAGATGGCTCAAGGCACCCTCTTGTTTCAGGTGCTTCTCACCGCATGCACAAATGTGCAATGTAGCAGATTCAATATCTTCAGGGGACTTCTTCATGTTGTTTAATTCTGTTAGTTTATCTTCTGACATTTGTTCATCAACCGTACATCTTTAATACGGTAATTACTCATATGAGCGTAAATCATTTAAACCATCGTACGCTGACAAAGATCAGTAAAGCCTGACTTAAATTTGAATGATATCCCTTTCTTCACTGGATTATGACCATCAGTTCAAAGGTTGCCATACGTATGGTAAAACTATCGATGAGGCACTATTTCCGCATTAAAGAAGTTATCGGAATGTGTATGGAAGATTTCGAGCTGGACCGTCTCAATACATTTGTGCGAAAAGAAGTTTGTTTCTACGATAGTTGACTACTGGTCCTGATATCTTTGAAGTTAATCCGATTTTTCTGTTTTCAGTGTAAACCGTTTCATATATTTATGTGTTGAATCAGTAACAGTGCTGATATCCTGAAAAACCATAAGAATCTGGTCGATTACTGCAAGTACCTGTTCGCCGGCTGCTGAAGACTGAAGAGCAGCTTTTGAAGTCATCGAGATTAGATTGCTTACATCATTAATATTATTATTAATTTTTTCAAAAGATTTTGTCTCTTCCCCCATTGCTACAACAACCGAATTCATATTATTTGCAATTGTATCTACTGATTCAGCCAGTTCATGAAATATTGCAATAGTTCCTGAAAGGGCATCGCTACCTGTTTTTACTGCACTTTCTGCCTGTTGAATCGCAGATGCAGCATCCTGGCTCTTTTTCTGAAGGCTGATTATAAGATCGCCAATATTGTTTGCTGCCCGTCTTGAATCCCCTGCAAGTGACTTGACCTCAGCAGCAACCACTGCAAATCCCCGGCCTGCTTCACCTGCACGGGCGGCTTCTATTGCAGCGTTCAATGAAAGAAGATTGGTCTGATTGGCAATATCGGTAATAAGATGAATAATCTTTCCAATTTCATCCATTTGAATTTTTAGATCAGAAATTAAGGTAACCACAATTCGGCTGGTCTCACTGATACTTTTCATCCCTTTCTCTGCATCGCCGGCATTATCAATACCCTGGTGTGCAAGTTTGTCAGCACTAAAGGTTATCTGGGATACCCTTCCGGTATTATCAGAAGTTTCAGTAGCTTTCAGAGAGAGATCCTGCAGGGTGTCTAAAACCTGAACCATGCTTTCTTTACTGCGATCAGCATAGGAATTTGTTTCGTCAGCGTTTTTAATAATAAGCGTAGTGCCGTTGCTGATATCATTGATTCCGGCAGATGCAAGCTGTGCATGATCAAAAAGAAGTTCAATCTGCTCTATGATATGAGAAATAAAACTGGATATCTCTTTACCCAATATATTCAATGCGTTTTCAAGGGGTATTAACTCTCCTTTCAGTTGAACAGATTCTTCAATTTTAGCTTCAAAGTTGCCTTGAGAGTACTCATCTGCGAAATTGTAGATGGCCTTTATCGATCTCTCGAGATTACTTCCAAGAGAATTTATAAGATTTTTCAATCTTATAAATCCGCCTTCTACCTTTATATCTTCATTAAAACGGGTCGAAAACCTGAACTCTGAGTATTCTTCGATAATCTTCAAGGCTTCGCAGATAGCCTTCTCATCATTTGTTTGATCCCAATAATAGGCAGTTGCAGACTCAAAAACCCCATTCTGGTTATAGTATGGAACATACTTGTAATCCAGTTTTTTTATCCCTGAACTAAACTTAATAACCTCTCTTCCGGTAGAACAAGTATGATTCTCTATAGTATCTTTTAAGGAAATACCCTCTCTGGAAATTATAGTGAAATCTGAAAATTCCATCCTGGAAAGTTCCTTATCAGAAACTCCTGATAATTGAATAAACGCATCATTCACTCTGATAATCTGAAAAAGATTGTCTAATACCAAAACTCCAACAGATGCATCTTTAATGACTCTGTCTAATCTTTTTATCTGTGCATTAGACTCTATCTTTTCTTCATCTGCTTTTTTTTGGGATAAGATAAGGAATTCGTTTGCACTGACCTGCTTGTAATATATATCAGTCAGTTTTATGAGTTTGTCCTCACAGCGAATATCTGAAGATAAGAGATCTTCAATGGTTGCAGATTCCATAGTTCTAATCAAAACCTTTGTTGTGGAGGGTGATTGTATAAAGCGTCTATCTTTTTTTGATCTGTTATATCAGGTAAGGCAAGGAAGTAAAATCGATAGAGATCTAAAATGAAAGGACATAATATAACCATTTCAGGGTTTATCCCCTTTTTTATCAATCTCTGACAAGTCTGATTGTTTCAACAGTGATTAACTGTTAAAGAGAAGGATTGAGAGCTTCTTTTGACCAGTTGTCCCTTGTTGTCCCCAGCACCGGAACACCGCTCGGGGTCATATTTAATGGAACTTTTTCAATACCATAAATTTTAGAGATCTTTTTTCTAACACACTCCCCTTGTTTTGCTCCCTGACAGTAATCAGCAATGAATTTATCTAAAATCATATTCAGGGACCTTTTGTCGTTATACTCTTTGAAGAAAGCACATGTTGTAAGTTTTTCGCAATCAGCCATATATTCACTTCACCCTGTGTATGGATAAATATTTGTGTGTAACATTCAATAATCGTTTCTGTTCAATTATAATCTATCCCTTGCATTCATGGTGTTCTTCACCATGGGTACAACTGCT
>Ga0114951_10000978_pt1 | contig 37384 bp, 61 predicted proteins | sample AM7aDNAmetaG_FD_88677 | JGI IMG/M metagenome (GOLD analysis project Ga0114951, IMG submission 88677) | Freshwater microbial communities from Finland to study Microbial Dark Matter (Phase II) - AM7a DNA metaG | ecosystem: Environmental > Aquatic > Freshwater > Lake | place: Finland: Lake Alinen... | reverse complement strand
CAATATGTAATTTCGGAAAAAATAATTTAACTTATAACGAATTCATATTGTGGATTAATGATTTAATTAAATTTAGAACAAAATGAAAAAGTATATTTTTATTAGCGATACTCACAACAAGCATAAACAACTAATAATTCCTGAGTGTGATTTTTTAATTCATTGCGGTGATTTTACTTCTATGGGTTATGAGCACGAAATTATTGGTTTTTTGTCTTGGTTTAATAAACAAAAGGCTAGGCATAAAATTTTTATTGCAGGTAATCATGACTGGATGTTTGAAAGAAATAGAACATTAGCCAAATCATTAATACCAGAAGGAATTATTTATTTGGAAGACGAAGCAATTGAAATTGGAGGCATTAATTTCTATGGCACACCAGTAAATCTTGAATTTTGTAATTGGGCTTTTAATAGAACCGAAGAATCATTAGCAAGATATTTTGAAGCAATTCCTGATAACACAGATGTGTTAATTACACATAATCCACCATATGGTATATTAGATGAAGTAAATAATGACGGTATAAATTTAGGTTCTCCTTCATTAATTGATAACATTAACAGGGCTAATCCTTTGATTGCTACCTTTGGTCACATCCACTCAAGTCATGGAACTAAAAAGATTGGTGAAACCTTATTTATTAATGCATCTAATTTGGATGAGGATTACCAAGTAGCATATGAACCAATAGTAATTGAGATTTAAAGCCAGATTTTTCTGGTTTTTTTCCACTAAAAACCTTAAACAATAATCTTTTATTAAATATTTTCCACTAAAGATAGTCTTTTGGAAAATATTTTCTATTTATGGTTAAAATTATTTTAACCATAAATTATTATTCACATGAATATTAATGAACTATTCAAAAACATACAACATAAATTTTCTTCCGAAGATTTAAATGGGGAGTTTACTATTGAGGGAAATTGTATCGTTTGGACGTATGTGTTGGACAATTACGATAATACTAATTATGTCAAAAGTTTTTATAGCGATGATGATGACGATCTTTTGGATTTCGATTTCGAGTCTACTAGTTCTGAAGAATTATTGTTGGAGAATTATGAATGTGTTTTTCAGAAGATTGAGGCATTGCTGGATGAATTAGATGAAACCGAAAATTGGACGATTAGTGAATCGGAAACTATTGACGACACAATTTCTTTCAAAATATTTTAATTTTTTGTAACATATGTGATTTCTTTTTCGTAATATTGTAAAAAAATATTATGGGAGGCAAAGCATTAAACAAGTACGGTGTTTTTACGAAAAGAAAGAACACAGAAGAATTCAATCAAATTGGTTATGAAATTGGCGTTAAAGCATTTCTTGATTTGGGATTATACAGTGAAGTTATTAAATGTTATTATACAAAAGCAGATCACGGCGATTTAGATTTGTTAATTAAAATTGATGCCAATACAAACAACATCAATTGGAATGAGTATATCAAAACAGCATTTAATCCTAAAGCCGTTTATTCAAACGGTAATGTACACTCATTTGATTATAAAGATTTCCAAATTGATTTCATTCCAATAAAAGCAAGTAACTGGGAAATTGCAAAAACATATTTTTCATTCGATCCGCTATGCAATATTGCTGGAAAAACCTATCATAAATTTGGTTTATCATATGGATGGGAAGGTTTGTTCTATAAATTCAGAAACTTTAATGGAAATAATTCTGCAGACATTTTATTATCTACTGATGCGAGAAAAATATTTGAATTTGGTGGTTATGACTATGATAGATATTTGAAAGGGTTTGAAACTCTTGAGGATATTCTTAAATTTACGATTGATAGCAAATATTTTGACTCAGAAATGTTTAAAATTGAAAATCTTAAACATCTCGATAGAAAAAGAAATCGTAAACGTGGTTCATATCACAAATTTTTGGAATATTTGACAGAAAATAATATTGTTAAAGAATATCCTTTTGATAAAAATAAAGATAATTATCTTGATGCTATTAACAAGTTTTTTCCTGAAGCAGATTTAATGAATAAGTTATATGTTTTAAAGGAAAAAGATAGACTTAATAATGTTATCTCACAAAAGTTCAACGGGGATATCGTTATGTCATGGCTTCCAAACTTACAAGGCAAAGAATTAGGTATTGCTATTGGTAAATTTAAATCTGCACTTGGTGAAGAATATGATAATTTTATTTTAAGGTCAACATATATGCAGATTCATAATCGTTTTTTTGAAATTTATAATGGGTAGTCTAAATAATATTTTAAACGTTGGGAGTAAAAATTTGAATTCTGAAAATTGGAAAGTTTATCATCCAAGTGGGAGACATATGTTTACCTGTGGCGAAAAAAAAGCTAATTGGTATTTGGATAAAAATTTAGCGACCATAACTGGTAGTAAACAAATTCAATTCAATTTTGAACCCAAAGGCAACGGTTTTGAGGATAATGAAGAATTTGGTCGAGGAATGAGAGAATCTAGATGCGTTGTGAGTGGAATTAAAACCCACTTACAACGTCATCATATTGTTCCATATTGTTACAGACAATTTTTTCCAGAAAAGTTTAAATCAAAAAATCATCATGATGTTGTTTTAATTAACGATAAAAAGCATTCTGAATATGAACAAATGGCTAATGAATATAAGGACGAAATAGCCCGAATTTACGATGTTAAAACAATAAGCGAACTCAACATTGATTATACTGCTAAACTGCGTGAAAACGGCAAGGATGGGTCATTACTATTGAATAACATCCACTCATTATTTAGAAATTATAATAAGATGCCTGAAGAGGTGAAAATAAACAAATTGGTTTATATTTCAGAAAATAGTAATCTTCCTTATAACACACTGATTAATCTCAATTATATTCAACTATATAAATTATATTTACTATTAACCGATGAACATATTACAAACACCCAACAATTTAAAGGTGAAAATAGGTATATGTACGAGCATGGTTATTATGTTATACAAAAATTAGATACCGAAGAAAAGATCATAGATTTTGTAAAGCTATGGAGAAATCATTTTATTAATACAATGCAACCCGAATACATGCCATATGGATGGTCTGTTGATTTCAGGATTAAAACCAATATTTAATCTTGCATTATTAAAAATAAATATTTATATTTGTAATCTAAAAATAAATTATCATGAAATTATACAAAGCATTAAAACTAAGAAAAGGTTTAGTTGGAGAAATTACCAAACTAAAACAACAAATCAAAGAAAAAAATTCTTATTTGATTGGCTCACTCAACGGAGAAAAATTTGACGTGAATAAATTGTACTCAGAACTCCAAGAAAAAATTAACAATCTTGTTGGGTTAAAATTCGCAATTAACGAAGCCAATAGCGAAATTCAATCAAAAATTTATGTTCTTTCTGAGAATAAAGCACTTATCGCTTTTTGGAATGAGGTGAGCGTTGTTGAGGGAATGGAATCTAAGGGATATAGTGACACACTCAGAGAATATAAGGTTCAGGTTGACGAAAGTCTACGTAACGAAATGGTTAAAGCATTACAAACAAAAGTAGATGCACTCCAAGAAGAAATTGATACATATAACTACACAACCGATATTCCTTGGGATGTAGAATAACATAGAAGTGTGTTGTTTGACTATTAATGTAAATATTATTTCCTTTACGGACAAAACGATAGAGATTAGAATGTTCAAAAATCCTGAATTCATGACTTAAAGACTTAAGAATCAAGAGTTAAAACTCAATTTCGATATTTATAATTAATTGCAAACACACACTTTTTAAATAAAACACATGAATAATTTAAACACAAAATTCGATTTTGATGACATATTAATTGTCCCATCAAAAATTAGTGATATTACCAGCAGATACAAAGATATTGCCTTACCAGAAATATTACCACTTTTCACTGCACCAATGGATACTGTTGTGAATCTTAATAATATTGATGACTATATCGATAACGGCATTATGGTTTGTTTACCAAGAACAATAAAAATTGATGAATTTAACGAATTTTTATTTACTTGTAGAAACAGAAACAAATACAATAACGTTTTTTTAAGTTTTGGGTTTGATGACTTGGATGAGTTTTTTGAAAACGAATGGATGTTCCAACAAAAATTACATCGAGGGTTTCATATGTTAATTGATGTTGCAAATGCTCACATGCTTAAAGTTGTTAATTATGTAAATAGACTCACAAAAATAAGACCAGACATTATAATTATGATTGGAAATATTGGGAATCCTGAAACATATTTGTATTATGCGGAAAACACTGACGTTCAAATGATTAGATGTGGAATAGGAAATGGGAATGCCTGCCTAAGCACCAAAAACAGCGGCATTGGCTACCCAATCGCATCCTTAATTCATGAAATTCGTGGGATAAAAGATAAATTCGAAAATGAAAATAAACAAATAGCACCAATGATTATTGCTGATGGAGGTATGAAAAATTATTCCGATATAATAAAATCATTTTATTTAGGTGCAGACATGGTTATGGTTGGTTCTATTTTCAATAAATCAATTGAAAGTTCTGGTGAAAATTATTTTTATGGACTTAAAATTAATGTTAAATTAGCAAAATTCTTGTATCGTAAAGGATTTAAAATCGTTAAACATTTTAGAGGTATGAGCACTAAGAGTGCTCAAAAGGCAATGGGTAAAACTGTTTTAAAAACTTCTGAAGGTGTTGTTAGATATGTTCCTGTAGAATACAGTATATATGGATGGATTGAAAATTTTAAACACTATCTCAGAAATTCGATGAGTTATAGTAATAGCCATAATCTTGATGAATTTATTGGTAACAATAACTTTATTGAAATAACCAAGCATTCATATGACAGATTTAACAAATAAAGTAAATGGTATTGAAGTAGATAAGATGAATGAATTATATGTAAGATATTCTTCATTATTGGAAACTATAGATAAGAAACATTTAGCACCATATATAATATATACAACTGATATTGTAATTAAATATATTAAAGAAAATCATAAAGATTTAGGTGCTGATTTAAGTAGTTGGACTGTTGTTGCAATAAAAAGATTGTTTGAAAAAGGTATTCTTAAAGATGAAGAAGATATTACAAAAGAAGTTGATGGCTTTATCAATCACTATAGGAATAATTATCAGTCATTTCTTGATGATATTGCAATATGTACAAATGATTATGATAAGGAATGTGGATTTATTAATGAATATGTACATAAAAGAAAAGGGGCAGATAAATTGCCACTTTCTTTACTCTAATTCTAATCCAGCTAACATATCCTCATATTTCAACTTTAATAATTGTAAATTTTTAATTTTTCTATCTGAAATATTATATTTTTCGAAATTATCAATTTTCGCCTCAAGCCCAGCAATTTTATATTTTAAAACCTCAATTTCCCTTTCTTTGGTCATCATATTAAATTTTATGTGAATTTATTTTAATATAAATACCAAAAGACTTGTTATTGTTATTATATTTTTATACATTTGTTGATTAATACTAAATAAAATTTTGGAAAATGGAAGGATATATCAAATACGAAAGATTTTGCATTAAAATTAAAGAGGATAAAATTCAAACGGTTTTTGATGATTTAGTTACCAGAGGTTATGATATCGTGTATTATAACGAAAGAACGTTATCCCAAGAACCATATGAACCATATGAAATATTATTAACCATTGTTGGGGGCAAAAGACAAAATAGAATACTATGAGCAAAGATGCAGGCTACCTTGTGGAAACAAAAACAGGTAAAAAGGGTAGAACATACCATAGAGAAAAGAAAATAAATAAAAAAACTGTCGTACATATTGATGTGGATGGTAAAGATGTTAAAATGCTCTGCGACCCAGAGAGTTTAAAAATAATTGGATTTGTAGATTAAAAATATTAATCATGAAAGATTTAATAAAAGGACATACGTACTTAATAAGATCGGTGAGTAGTCGCCTAAAATTAAGCAGCATTACAATTTTGTTGGCTACAAACACAGCATTTTATGTTAGATGGAATAATGGCTTAGAATCAACTGACACTTGGGAATTCACCACTAGATTTCAAGAAGAATATTGTTTTGTTGAAGACATTACCTATTTTATGTTTGAAACACAAACGCAAACGCAAACATATGCAACAAAACCATGCTCAAATTGTAATGAAACTGGAATTGTGTTAGATTATACTTCATCATCAAACACAAAAGTATGCCCACATTGTTGGGGAACAAAAAGAGTATCTGCATAGTATTTATAACAAAAACGTAATAACTATGCTATCGTTTAAAACTAACCCACAAGAAGTTCAAGAAATGAAAGATATTATCAATAGTGGTAAATTTCATTCAGTAACCTTTATCAAAGCCGATAATTCCATTAGATTTGCAAATGGAAAGAAATTAACATACGCTGCCTCTACCTCTGATGATCAAAGAGGTAGATATGACAGACAAGATGCAAACATAATCACAATTTTCGATAATAATAAACCTAAACTTGGTGCTGATTATAAACCAATTATAAATCCAGAAACTGGAAGACCTATTATGGGAGCACCAATTAGTGTAAGATTGGATCGATTGCTTTATTTTAAATCTGGTTCATTTGTTCGTGACTTTACGGAGGAAAATAAGGATGCAATATTAAATGCCAAAATTACTCCAGAACAAGTTGAAGAAATTAGGAAAAAAATGAAACTGGAAAATATTATTCAGGAAGAAATTGAGAATTTATATAACTAATCTCTTTTAATTGTAATCTCAAAATATCTCTCAACATTATAAACACACTGTGAGGTTTCTTTTATGCTTATATCATAATCCATATTGACGTTATAAAATAGCATCCCAACTTCCACAGGCAATCCATGTGGATATGGGGTAGAAATTCCGAAATTAATAATGCTATTTATTTCACCCTTCATTAAGTTAAATTTACCATTATTCATTAACTCTAATGCAAGTCTTAATTCATTATATAATTCAACATCCCTTTTTATCTCAATTGTTTGTGTATTTGCTGATTCAATTACACTCATGTTATCATTTGTCTCAAACATATATTTTGGTTTTTAAGTACCCAAATATAATATAAAATAATTAATAATACAATACTTTGGTGAATAAATTTTATATTAAACAAATAGTATTTATTCAGGAAACACTTATGATTATGGAAAATTTTTATTTGGTACTAATAAAAAATAATGGTGATATTATTCATGATGTATTTGCCACATCTCATAAAGATTTAATTGGCAAATATATCTCGTTTGGTGATAAGAAAGATTCTTATTTTAAAGCAACATTTCTCCCAAAAGATAGACTTGATGATGTTAATAACTATACTTTATATATTAATGAAATTTATATACCGAATTGGTATAAAGGAGAATTTGAGATAAATATTATTTCTAAATTACAAAACATTATTTCATCGATGATAATTAAAGGGCGTAAAACAATATTATTACACGAAGGGGCAATTCTAACTAACAATGCGATTATTGAAGAAGTGAAAAATTCAGTTGTATTTGCTATGTATAATAAATCTAAAATAAAAGTCTTTGATAATAATTCTGAGGTTTATATTATGACAGATAATGCAAATATTGGTGAAATGCGTGACAGTACGAAAGTTCTTGAGATGGGCGGTTTTTCATCAATAAATAAAATGTTTAACTACACCAAAGTAATGAAAATGTTTGAAAGAGCAAAGATATTCGAAATGCATGACCATTCACGTATTGTTGTACTTAAAGGCGATGCAAATATTGAGGAAATGCATAACATGTCACAAGCAGATAAATTAAATCATATGTCAAAAGTTTTTGAAATGCACGAACATTCGGCAATTGAAGAAATGTGGAAATATGCTATTGTTCAAAAAATGTTTGATAAATCAAGAATTAATTATATGAACGAAGAATCAAAAGTTTTGGAAATGTACGGAGAATCATCAATTGAAGAAATGTATGGAAATACTATCGTTGAAAAAATTTATGAAAATTCTTTGGTACATAAATTATATGAAATGGCAAAAATCTTGGAAAAACAACTAGAAAAATAAAAAAGTGTTTGCAAATCATTTATTTTTTACGTAGCTTTACAAAAAAAATAAATGAAAAATAAAAAGATTGCACTTATTGCCCACAACCGGCGCAAGCAAGATATGGTCGAATGGGCAGAGCATAATGCTAGTACGTTATTGGATAATGATTTATATTGCACAGGTACGACTGGTAAACTAATTGAAGAAGCATTACATAAATATGTAATGAACTCATCAAGCGGATTTAAACTAATACGTTTAACGAAATTCAACTCCGGTCCGATGGGTGGTGATGCCCAAATTGCTGCCCTTGTTGCAACAGGTGAAATTGATATTTGTATTTTCCTTATCGATGATCTGTCTGCAAATCCACATGAAGCGGATATTCAAATGCTTTTGCGTCAATGTAGAATACATAACATTCCAGTTGCTTGTAATAGACACTCAGCAGACTTAATGATAACTTCTGATTTATGGGGAACTGATTATACACCAAAAGTACCGCAATACATCGAATTCGAAAGATAAAATAATCAAATAATATTAACAAATAAATTTTAATCATTATCACCAATGGACATTCTTTACACACTCCTCTCAATAACAAACATTATTGTACTAATCTTCGCAATTAGACAAATTACATTAAATAGAAAAAACATTAGAAAAAATAATTCTTTAATTAAAGAAAATTCTAATTTTATGAAAGAAAATAGAAAATTAATTGAAGACCTACGTAAACAAGTTAGATGATGAAAATTGCTATAGTTGGATTGGGTTATGTTGGTTTACCATTAGCCAGACTATTCGCCACAAAATATTCTGTGGTTGGAATCGATATTAATAAAGAAAGAGTCGATGAATTAAATATGTGCATTGATCGCACTCTGGAAGTAGATGAAGAATTATTAAAGCAGGTACTAAAACCATCAAACGATGATAAAGTTGGTTTGTACTGTACCAATGATTTAAACGATGTTAAAGATTCAAATTTTTATATTGTTACTGTCCCAACACCCGTAGATAAATATAACCACCCTGATATGAAACCATTATTAATGGCATCTCATGATGTTGGTAAAGTTATATCTATTGGAGATATCGTTGTTTATGAATCAACTGTTTACCCAACAGCCACAGAAGAAGAATGTATACCAATGATTGAACTATCTTCTGGATTAAAATATAATAAAGACTTTTTTGCTGGCTATTCACCAGAACGTGTAAACCCTAGCGATAAAGTACATACTATCGATAAAATTAAAAAAATTACCAGTGGCTCGACTCCCGAAGTTGCAACATTAATAGATAATGTTTATAACTCAGTATTGCTTAATGGTACATTCAAAGCAACCTCAATTAAAGTAGCTGAAGCAGCAAAAATAATCGAAAATACCCAAAGAGATATAAATATTGCAACAATTAATGAATTTGCAAAAATTTTTAATCTCATGGACATTAACACCAACGATGTTTTAGAAGCAGCTGGTTCTAAATGGAATTTCTTGCCATTTAAAGCAGGTTTGGTTGGTGGACACTGCATTGGTGTCGATCCATATTATCTTGCCCAAAAAGCCTTGGAATATGGCTACAATCCAGAATTAATATTGGCAGCAAGAAGAATAAATTCTGGCATGGGAAAATATATTGCTACGGAAGTAATTAAATTAATGGCTAAAAATCATATTAGAATTGATAATGCAAAAATATTAATACTGGGCATTACTTTTAAAGAAAATTGTACGGATATTAGAAATAGCAGAGTTATTGACATTTATAACGAATTATTGTCTTATAACACCCATGTCGATGTTTATGACAATTATGCAAATCCAAATGAAGTTAAAAATGAATATGGAATAGAGCTAATAAATAAAAACGATAAAATTTATGATGCTATTATCCTTGCCGTTGCTCATGATGAATTTTTAACGTATAACTATGATCATTTAACCCTCCCAAGTTCAATTATTTATGACGTGAAAGGCGTGTTGAGTAAAAGTTTAAATACCTATACATTATGAAGAAAAATATTAATACAATTATCTGTGACCGATGTGGTGAAATTATAGAAGAATATGAATATCATTATGCAACAATGCCGCCATATCGATTATGTACTTGTAAATGTGGAAACATAATGAGTGTTGTAGACGAACTTTATGAAAAATATAAAAAAGAAGTAAATGAAATAATCATAACTGATAAAGAATTAATAATTAGAGATCACTAATAACAATTACCAAATGTCAGAAACTAGAAAAGAAGTAAAACAAGTACAAGTAGATTATCGCTGCCCTAAATGTAATAAGGGTTATCTTAGACCAACGGAAACTGTGTTTAGTACCTACCCACCACAATTCCCACACAAATGTAATAATTGTGACTATATGGAAACATTTTCAAAACAATATCCACATATCGATTATGAGGAAATAAAAACTAATCAAAAATTGAATGTAGGTATTAAGAATGGAAATATTATTACTTCCACTGGTGATTATTCTTCAACTACTGATAATATAAATTCCATTATACCTTCCAATAACGGAAACAACTTCTAAATGAAAAAAGTAAATTTTAGAATATTAAATAAAAAAGGATTTGTTATCGATGAATTTGAAAGAAATCTACCAGAGGAATATTTACTCCAATTAAATGTTGATGAAAATTATCATTACTTTAACGGTGAAGGTAGATTATACAATCAAGCACCAATAACATACATATTCTGTGTTAAATATACAAACCCTAATATATTTAAAGGTGAAGCATTATATTATTTTACACTGGCAACCGATGACCATGATGCAAAACGTAAAGCAATGAGATGTGACGAATTTAGAGAAGAAATCTTAATGGTAAATTTTGACAAAAATAAACTTATTGCAACTATACCAATCTTAAAAACTTTCGACATGTCCAAACTAAACACTGTCGAATATTTTAAAGAAGACCCATTAATGTAAATCAATAATATGAACCACACTGGCTATTGGAAAAGTAGAATTAGAGATGCTAATACCATAACTAAACTTAGCGAAAGTAAATATATAAAGGTTGTTCAATATGATGAAGAGGGAAATCTATTGAAAGTCTGGGATTCCTGTAAACATGCAGCAATTGAAATATTTAAAGACTACCACATCATTAACGGTTCTGCTAAAAGCAAAATCTATGATGTACTGGAATGTAAATTAATTAAAAATAGACTTGCCCATAATTCCTATTGGTTTAAAGAAAAAGAAATCTTAACATTTGGTTTCACAACAATACCAAATAAAATACTCATTGATTATATCTATGAGAGAATAAAAATAATGAAAGCCAATAGAAGAAAATCTCGTACCTTACCAATATTCGCTAAAAGATATACCGTTGAACATTATGATGAATATGGAAAGTTTATTGATATTTACCCTAATACGGAAATTGCAGGACAAAAACTAAATTTGTCAATGCATGAAATACAAAGACATTGCAGAGGTATTTACTTGCATGAACATTTCATTTTAAAATACGGAGAGAAAACTCTACAGAAACTTAAAAATACTTAATACCTAATTATTACTAATTATTATTAATCACTCACCAATACATTAAATTGTTCTTCAGGAATCGCCTGACCAGTGTCAACATATTGATGCAATAAATGATAACCACCTTTATCATTCTTAAAGTCCCATAAATAATTAAACTGCTCATCACTCAATAAATGTCCCCTACCAACATACTTGGACTTTTCTTCATATGATAATTTCTTGAACCAATTCAAATCTGGATTCCCACTTCCTAATTTTTCTTGTTCAGCCTCTTCATCAGGAGTTTTTTCCTTATTAACAAATATATTTATTGGAACACCCTTAGATTTCAAATATTTTAAATACGACTCCACATCTTCTCCATACTCAGCAATATTTCCAGTACTATTATTGGCATCAGTTAACTCAATCCCATGTTGTGTATAATCCAATACAATAATGTGTAAAGGATCATTTAATTCTCTGTTCTGATCAATAATATAATAAAAAGTACTTGTCTTACTATCTCTATAACTCTGCCACATAGTATTCGCTGGCTGACCAATACAAAAGCCATAATGCTTACCAGTTAAACCTCCTGTACTATATTTAATACATTTACCAACATCATTACCATCATAAACCTTAATACCATTACCCTCAAATATCGGTGGCTCATCAGTCTCTAAATTAATCTTACCCTTCCACTCAGCATGCCCCTTAGACATTCCTTCTAAACCATGAATGAATTCAGCAAAACCTAAATAATTCCTAAAAGTTTTATTGTTAACAACATACCCAGCATCAGTAATTTGTGGGGTAGTAATCTTATTGGCATTAATCAATTCAGAAACACTCTTAAATAAAATCAATAATTCATTTAAACCTCTATTACCAACTTCCAAATATGATTTAGCCATTAATGGTAATAATACTTGATTTTTACTTAAATCAACAGTCTTAAACTTATTAATTAAATCTGTTAAAGTTCTTTCATCAAGTAACTTTAATATCGCTGCTGCCTGTTGTTCAGTTTGCTTTGACTCAAATAAAACATCAACATTTTCCTTAATGAGTTTTTTGTCTTTCTTATAGTCAAACTCTGCTAGATATAATAATCTTTTAATTCTCTCGTCCATTGGTAATCTTTTTTATAAATACTATTATTTTTCTTTGAAGTATGGTGCTAATTCTGGATGTGCATTTATGATTTTATTTATGTTGTTCTGATCTAAAATGCTTAAATCATATTTGTCTATATATTCTGGATAATCAATGATTGTTTCAGTAATACTATATTTTTTTAATTGGGGAGATAATTCCTTACGTAATCTCAATATATTTCCAATTTCTATCATATCCATCTTACTAAGAATCTTATCATTAAAATAATTGATTAGTTCTGGATTCTCTATTAATGATTTTGAAATTGATCCCCCATCTAAATTAGTTATATTTAAACTACTAACAAGTTCAGGGTGATCCGCAATTAAATATCTGGTTAATCCATTACTAAATCTTCGTGAAGAAAAATAATTAATTGTTTTTGTGATTTATCCATTATTTCTATTGTTAAAATATTTTGCTAATTCAGGTTGCTTCAATAATATGCGTGATATATATTCACCGTTAAGTCTTGATAAATCAATTTTATTAATCAATGTTGGCTGATTTTCTATAATATATGCAATTTGATAATTTTCAAATTTTGACAAATCAAAATAATTTATTAATGATGGTTGTTTTATTAATATATTTGCAACAAGCCAATTTGATTTTATAATAAAATCAAATTTATTGATTAATTCAGGCTGCGCAACTAAAATATCTGTAATGTTTTCATCATTAAGTATACTTAAATTTACCTTATCAATTAATAATGGTTGTGCAATTAATAAGTCTGCAATATTGTATCCATCAAATTTCGATATATCAAAATAATCAAATAATTGTGGTTGATGTTTTAAAATGAATGTAATTTGATAATACGAAAGTTTAGATAAATCAAACTCATTAATTAATGATGGTTGCTTTACCAATATACCAGCAATGGTATTACTACTAAGAGTTGATAAATCAAATGGAATATTGTTATTAATAAAATACAATATCTCATATGACTCAAATTCATATTGAGTATCTTGGTTATTGGCGATATTCCTCTTACGAAAATATGTATCAATTAACTGTTTTTGTACTTTATCCATATAACTAAATTTTAATACTCATTGTGTGAATCTATTATCTTTTTCAAATATCTTATAAGTATTGGGTGAAATTCTAAAATATTCCCAATGTTGTTTCCACTAAGTTTTTTCAAATCAAAATACCCAATTAAATCTGGATGAATTATAATTATATTAGCGATTATATCTCCAGTAATTTTTGTATCATCAAAATCTATCTTATTAGTTATAAAATAAATTACCTCATATTCTACATACCAATACAATTCACTTTGCTCACTTGCAATATCTCTCTTGCGAAAATATGTATCAATTAATTGTTTTTGTGCTTTATCCATTTATATTCTACCTTTAAAGTATTTTGCTAATTGAGGTTCAAATGTTAAAATATCTTTTATATTTTCTCTACTAAGTTCATCCATTAACTGATTATTAGTGAAATATTTAATAATATCAGGATTTCCACTTAAAATGTTTGCAATGCTGTCACCATTAAGACTGATTAACGGAAGTTTGTTTGCTAACAAAGGATGCGCATCTATAATATCTTCAATGTTTTCACTTGAAAGTTCATCCAAATATTCAGTAAATCTATCAATCCATGAAGGATTTTTAATTAAAAGATTCCTTATTTGTGAACCATATAATTTAGACAAATCTAACTTATCAATCAATGTTGGTTGTTCAACTAATAAATACTCAATTTGTGAGGAATTCAATTTTGACAAATCAAACATACTAAAATATTCTGGATGATATAATAATAAATCAGCAATGCTATTATCAGTATATTTATCTCTCTCAATAGGTATGTTATTTTTCATAAAATATATTATTTCATAATGTCTATATCCATATTGATATTCCTGCTCATTAGCAATCTTTCTCTTGCGAAAATATGTGTCAATTAATTGTTTTTGTACTTTATCCATTAGCTTTATGATGTATCATTATTTAATATTATGTTGTTTTTTATAATTTATTAAAAAATCTCTCAATTCTTTAATTCTTTCATATGATGTTGACTCTCTAAATGCATTTAATTCTTTTAACATCAAATTTGTATCATCATCTAATAATTTCTTCCATCTGTCAAATGATTTCCTATACTCAGGATGCTTTTCAACAAATCTTTCAAATGCTGGTAAATTAACATCACCACCACGAAATATTGTGGATAATTCTGTTTTCAATGGATTTATATTTCCATCTTTATCAATTAAATTTTTTGCTTCAATAAATCCCCTTTCAATACTCTCTGGTGTTGCATCTGGATTCATTAAAACCAATTCTTCATATTTAGTTAATCTTTGTGATAATATCTTATTCCCATAAGCAGGTATTATTAAATCTTCAAAATCATTTAATTTTTTCTTAGCAAGCACTTGCCTTTTTTTAATTATCATATCTTGAATTGTCATCCTAATGATATTATTAATATTTTTTAAAAATTGCTCACTTTTATTTTTTCCCAAAAATTCGGTGAAGCCTTCAGGATCATCCCTATACTCATCTTGCTTACTATTCCAATCAAAATTGTATTGATAATTAGAATATTCATTATCAAGAGTTTTTAATACAGACGGTGGAAAGGATTTAAAATCCACTAAATTATAATCCATATCAACCAAATTACCATCTTTGTCTATATAGGCTTCATTTAATTTTAATATTTCTTCACTTATGATTTTTCTTATATCCATTATGATGCTTTTAACCATAAATACTAATAAGTTAATTCAAAATTTATTCTAAATTAGTATTTATAATAAATATTAATTTATATATTTACACGAAATTAATTATTACTTAATGGGAAGTTATTTAAAAAACAGGGAAGAATATCTTAAAGAAATAAAAAAACAATTATTTGAAAATTTGAGAATTATTCATAATAACGAATATGAGTACGATGAAGATTCTTATATTAACATAAATAAACCGTTTCATGCTATTTGTAAAACCCACGGGAGATTTATTATTAATAGAATCTCAAACCATCAAAAAGGAGGCAGTAAATGTCCAAAATGTTCTCCCAAACCAGAGAATAAAATAATATTAATAAACAATCATAATTATTATACCTGTGAAACCCACGGTAACGTCTTGGTTGGGAAAACTAGAAATTCATCACAAGGTTGTCCAACTTGTAACATAGAAAAACAAAAAGAAATTAATAATACAAGTTTAATTAATAGATTGAAGAAAATTTCAGATGATTACGATATTACCTTAACAGACACACATGTTAATTTCTTTTGTAAAAAACATTTAACAAATACAAATATACAAAGAAATGATTATAAAAAATTGGACACTACCTATATTTGTAAAACATGTCTAAAGGAATATAATAATAACGTAATTGTTAATGCGAGAATATTAATTAATAAAAAAATATCCGAAATTATTAAAAATGAATATTCAAACTTATATAAATTTAATGGAATAATTGATAACCATAACCCAGATAAAATTAAGGTTAAATTATATAACAAATTAACAAATAAAGAAATTTTAGTTACTGCAGATACAATAATTAATGGCTCATTATCTAAAAATATCAAAATCATTTCAGAAAAAGGAAATTGTGAAAATTATTTATCCTACGAAGAAGCAAAATTAAAAATGTTAAAACTCGAAATTAAATCATTTAGAGAATATAAAAAATGGTATAAAAGAACTCAACAAACGGAATTGCCTAGTAACCCTCATAGGTTTTATAAAATGTGGGTAAGCCATTTCGATTTCTTTGGAACAGACCCAGATGAAATTATGTCTCATGGTGAAATAAGAATTAAAACTTATTTAATAAGAAAAAATATTAATTATATCTGGCAGAAAAAATTTGACGACTGTAAAAACATAAACAAACTTCCTTTTGATTTTTTCCTTCCCGACTATAATACCATTGTTGAGTTTGATGGTGTTCAACATTATAAAGCAGTTAAAAAATTCGGAGGCGAAGAGGGACTAATTAAAAGAAAAAAACATGACGAAATTAAAAATAATTATTGCAAAGATAATAACATTAATATAATTCGTATAACAAACAACGATTATTTAAATAATATTATGGAATGGGAGTTAGATATCGAGTTAAGTAGAATTAATTCTGGGTTGTAAATTAATAACTATTTAAGATAATCTTAAAATTTTTTGAAAATAATTATAAGACCGAATTTTTACATAACTCATTGAATCTCAGGTTTTTATAAAATTTAATTAAAGCGATTATTTAGGAAATAAAAATTTTTTTTGGGAAATTTGTGAACTTTATGAGGAGATACAAGGGCAGCACCGACAGCCCCAGAGGGAGGTGTCCTACCCGTGGGGGATAGCGGGGGATACGGGGTGGTAGGGTACTAAAGGAAGGCATAGGGATAAGATAATTAGAGAATGATATTGGGCATCCACATCAGAATAGGGTAGCTTAAATCGCCTTAAAATGGGCAAAGAAAAGGTTTAACTGATTGACTACTTGTTATTTAGAATGGATATGAATAATAGGTATGGACATAAAAAAAGGTTACATTTCTGTAACCTTTTTAAATTGGAATCAGTCTAAACAAAACAGACTTCCTGACCTTTAATTGCAACAGTTGAAAGTTGTTCAGGTGTTACAATAAATTGTCTGTATTTAATGGTTTTGAATTTAAAGTATTTTTTTACCGCATTTTGGCAAAGGGTTAATTCTCTACTGTTTACTTCTTTAAAAGGTTCAGTTGCAGGTTGAACAATTTTTTTATCGTGTGACAAAGCAAACAAATGTATTTTGCCTGTTTCAATGTGTAATTTAATACTGTTTGTAATGGGCAAATAAGCGTCTTGTTGTCCTTTACTTTGGTTGCTTTGTGTTTCAGTGTTAATGTTGTTTTCAAAGCTAGTTTTTAGCTTGTCAATAGCTTGTTTGATAAGTTCAACAGAAAAGCCTAATTTTGATATTTCATTAATATCAAAGATTGAAAAGTTTTGAAGTGCTTTTAAGTCGTGTTCAATTGCGTTTGCATAACTGAAATTAGCTATTACAACAAAATTAGCAATTTCGCCTGACTTTTCAGAGACATAGTTGCGAATGCCTACAAAAGACGCACCGTTTAATTCAGAGAATAAAGAAACAATTGCTTTGATTTGTTTTGTGAAAGTTTTCATAATAATAAAATTAAAGGTTTAAAAATGTTATTGTTTTGTTTGACAATTATACGGATTATATTAATACGTTGTTACGTTTTTAATTAAAACTTTCGTAATTTATAATGATTATTGATTACGTTCAGCATAGTTATTAATTAAAAAACATTCACTACTATTGTATCGGATTCAGTTACAAACCTTAATTCTTATCACGATGAAAACGACCTACAACAAATCAGAAATAATGAAACGTGCTTGGCAAATGTTTAGAAACCAATCTGTTAGGACAATGGAAATGTTTAGTTTCTGTATGAAACAGTCTTGGGGCATTGCCAAAGGTACTGTTAAGGTTGAGAAAGAAATGACGTTTGAGCAAATCTACTCAAAGTATTATAATGAAGTTTTACAGTTCATCAATTATAAGATGAACTACAAACATAAGGAAGTTGCAAAGGAAGTTTGCAATGATACTTTTTTAAAGGCTGATAAATATGGTTACGACTCAACCAAAGGCAAGATAACCACTTGGTTGAAGGGTATCGCATACCAATTAATTATTGATTCTTATCACAAAGATACTTGTGTTAAGAGTGTTGAGGATGTTGATGATTTTGGCAACAGTACTGTCACCAAAATGAGAGTTAATAACAAGACCTACATCAGTGATTTTGTTAACGAAGATGGTAGCGAATGGTTAGAATTTGATGCTCAGAGCGATGCAAGTGCAGAAAGCGAAAATGAGGAATTGTTAACAAGTGTTAACAAAGGTTTTAACAGTCTTAAACCAAAGTATCAACAAATTGCTCAACTCTATTTCATTGGGCAGTACAGTTATAAAGAAATTGCAGAAACTTTAGATATGTCATTAGGTAATGTTAAAGTACAAATCCTACGTTGTAGGGAGATGCTGAAAGCAGAGTTAAAATTCGTTGGTACTTCCTACTCACTTAAGTAGGAAGTGCCGTTAAAACGGCTTAGAATCGAAAAGTAAATAGTACAATGTTCAGATTAGTAACCATAAACAATTGACACAATGAAAACATTCTTAGTATTATTAGTTAGTGTATTATTCTTTAGCTTGGCTACGTTCTTTTATCTATATCTTTACGATGTGAGCATAATAGCTTTTGGGAAGTTAGTTACCTTTATAGTTATTGTTTCTGCAACATACTGTTACATAAGTTTACTGTATGTTATTGACAATAGTAAGAAACTTTTGTAATGGTAATTATATAATTTCTGTAACCTTTTTAATTAAGAAACGTATAATTAATAAACCAATTAAAACCAATACCATGAACGCAACAACCAGAGAAGTAAGACCATTGAGCCAAATCGCAAGGGAGATTCGTAAGGATTGGACAAAAGTAAATTACTGTGCAGTCCCTTATTTGAATGCAATGTGTACATTGCACAGCATTAACGACTATTTCGGATATGACTCAGCCAAAAGTATTGTTCTGTATTTTTAAGTAATGCTTCAAGCTGGAAAGGTTTGAAAGCAAGGGAAATAAAGGATGAATTAAAAAGAATGTGCAAATAACTTTATTTAATATCATTTTCTCACTAAGTAGTATTTATTATTGTCCTTAAAGGATTACTTTAATAAAGGCGTAGAACCCATTGAATATGATTATGATAGCGAAAAGTTTAAGGTAATTCATATAGACAATGTTCACCCAAGGGCAGATAGCTTTTTTGAATTGTATGTTATAAGCAAACATTATAATGTTTGGAATCTGGCTTATAAGAGTTGTGCGGGATAAATTTTAATTAAAAGTTGTAACCTTTGTGTGCAATGTACGTATAATAAGTAAACCAATTAAAACTTTTTATTATGAACGCAATTACATTTATTTTAACAGCAGTTTTTTCTTTGATGACATTGGCTTGGTGCATCGCATTCTTCAAATTTATGTACCAATTGATTAAGGGATATAAAATACCTGCGTTCTTTTACTTGTGGTAATCAATAACCTTTAGTGGTCAATGTACGTATAATAAATGGAGATGTAAGTCAGTTGGCAGAGTCCCTAGTCACATAGGCATAGTATCTTCGAAGTAACGCTATGAGAGTCAAAGGTTCAAGTCCTTTCATCTTCACAAATGTTAAACCAATTAAAACCTTCCCAATGGCAATCGAGACTAAGTTTTTTCAAGGGAGTTGAATCACAACCTCAATGATTATTTGGATACCACGTGTAATACCGTTAATTTGACCCTGCTGGCAGAGTATTATATTGATACACATAAGACAAGCATTGATTCGGAAAATGAGGTATTTGAGGCTGTAATTGATTTTTACGACATGTGGTCAAAGGGACGTAATCTTAAGAAAGTTTGTAACCTTTTTAATTAAAGATAGTTCAGGATAAAAATAAATAATCATTTGAACTAGTAGAGCCTAGCCTGAATAATTTTTTTGTAACCTTTTTAATTAAGATTCGTATAATATATAAACCAATTAAAAGTAAAAAATGAAGAATCTAACAGTAGAACAGAAAAACATCATCTCAACCATTGAGAATGAATTCATTGCTTTGAACAATACCAATAGTAATGTCTCTTTCAGCATTATCAATGTCAATATGCTTAATGGTGAATATAACAGAATTCTGAATGGCAGAAAAGAATTGGAGATTTACAACAAAGGAATGAGAGTTGTAACGAATAAAACTATGGATGATTACATTGCTAAAATCAACGCAGATTTTAAAAATGGTAAAGTACCGCTTGAAGCAGTTAGAGAGACTGAGGGCAATTATTACAACAAAGGAATTAAGATTCAATTTCACGTTAGCGAAAACGAAGAATATCTTCCAAAATATTCGGGTTATGATTTTACGTTCAATGTTAGAGTTGTAATGGATGAGGACAGAACAGATTTTGGAATGAAAATTAATTCTAAATTAAGGTTTACTATTTACACTCAATTTCACCGAGAAAATGATATCTATGACTCATTTGATGAATGTATGAAATCAAAGGACTTTAACAATAAAATCAATCGTTTATACAACAGTATGAGTGAAACAGATGTACCAAAATATTTGTGGAAATAGTGTAACCTTTTTAATTAAAAGTTGTAACATTTGTGGTCAATGTACGTATAATAGATATAACCAATTAAAACAAACGCTATGGCATCTTACTAGCGGTGGTACTAATCAGTATGTTGATAAGAATGAAATCAAAAAAATGAATCTAATTTAAAACTTTAACCAATGGAAAAGAAATTTAGTGTATCAATTGAGCAGACTCACGAATTCACAAGTGAGGACATTAACTACCTAGTTGTAAGTGCATTGGAAGGTGGTATTAATTATTGGTGTCGCAAGGCGATAATCAAATTGGATAAAGATAAAAAATACTTAGGTATTAGCGAAGAAGACTTATCTAGTGTAGAATTTGCTTCAGATGCAATTGGTTTTGGTGGCACGTTGGTATTGTATGATGCAGAGTCTTCAGAAAAATGGGAACTAACCAATGAAAAGATGTTAAAAGGTATTGCGAGGTATTGTTCAGAAAACAATGAGAACCTTTCAGACCTATTGGATAATCACGATGCTTGTACTGCTGACAATATCATTCAGTACGCATTGTTTGATGAAATTGTGTATGGTTAGTTTAATTGGTTAGTTTTGTTTAAAAGGGGAGAGTGATTACTCCCCTTTTTTAATTAAAAATAGTTTGTAATTGTTGTAACATTTATTAATTAAGATGCGTATAATAAATACAAAACGTTATTAATTAATCAATTAAATTATTTTATCATGAAGACACTTGCAGAAAAGTTAGCTAAGAAAAAAGCATCTAAATTAGCTAAAAGAACAATTAGTACAGTTCAAGAAATGGCAAATTTGCTTACTAAACAAAAGTTGTTTAAGGTGTATTACACTACCAATCCCGATTTACTTATCAATTCTAAGTACAATCGTGGTGTAAAAAATGGTCTTGAAAAAACAAGGAAAGATAACATCTTAACCGATATTGATAATGGTGATTATGCTTTTAAAACCACGTTTGTGTTAATTAATTTAGATGCTACCATTATCAACGGTACACATACGAAAAAAGCACTTAGCGAAAGAAACTTACCAATTCCATTTATGATCACCGATGATCCAAAATTCAATGGTGTAAGTGATAGAGAGTTTGCAAACAATCAGTCAATAATCAATAATACCAACTCATGTTGGAGAGCCAAAGGTAATGTTCAATCTGCGTTAGAAGCAGGTGAAAGATGTATAGTAAATATTGATGTATTAACCAACTTAACTGTTAAAAAAAGAGAGTTTGTTGGACAAAAAGGAATCCTTAAATCATCGGTGGTAACTCCCGCAAAAGTTATTCAGATTGTAAATAATTTTGAAGGCAATAGAACTAATGGCAAAGAGTTGAGAGGAACTTATTGCCGTGAAGATTATGCAGACATAATGGAAACCGAAGAATTTAAAGATAAATTCACGAATATTGTTAGAATTCTTGAAAGAATTTATCTTGGTAACACTAAAGTTCGTGGATTTGCAGTGGTTCGTGAATTGGGAATATATTTCAGAGATAGGGATTTGATCCCAAATTGGAATAAAGCATTATATGTTATTGATATCGTTATTAACAAATTCAAAGATTTTGATACATTTGGAGATAAAAAAATGTATGTGGATATAATTGTAAAAGATGTCCTCGAAATAATGTTGAAGAAATAAGATAAAAAGGTTAATCCATTAATATAGTGGATTAACCTTTTAATTTAACTTTTAATTAAAAACATAATAAAATGACAAAGACTGAAATTATTACCCAAGATGTTATTAAGATTACTGTTCCCAATTTATTGGAAATGAATAACACTAGTTTCCTCACATTGACTGAAGGAGTTTGTAATGTAAGGAGAAATACCTATTTCCCTATGGGTTACAATATATTATCTTGCTCTGCTTTAACCAATGAATTAACCGAAAAGGGAAATAGTAGAAAAATCGAATTTAGACTTGACTTGCACAACAATGGCAAATCTATTTGGATTGATGCAAAGCACCTTTTAAAGCCATCTGACATAGCCTATGTGTGTAGTGCAGATATGCAGAGAGCATTAAGATTAAATGGCGAATTATGGCTTATATTCTTCGGAAATGGTTATACTGATTATATCATTAAGAATATTGAAGAGATGAGAAATAATAATGTTCGTCTGATTAGGGGTACTGATGAATTAAGATTAAATCTACTTGGGGAATTATAAATCCAATGAAGAACATTAAAAAAGGTTGCAGAGATGTAACCTTTTTTAATTAAAAACGTATAATAATCATAACCAATTATAATCACAATGGAAACTAGAACATTACATTTCACAGTAGGCGAAAACATGGGCAAGACATTAATGAATATTGCCCAAGAACATATTCTTTACAATCACAGTCCATTAAAAGCATTAAAGTCACTTACTGATAGCATGATTGGCTGTCCACAAGATTTGGCTTTAAAGATACTTAAAGGTGACTATGTGATTCATGTTGATGTAGATACACAAGAATTTCTTGTTGGCAAACGTTTGGAATATGATACTGATTATCCACAATTGGATATTAAAAATTGGTACATACGCAAATCACATGAGATTCTTCATAGTGGTCAAGGTTTGAAGAAAGCAATTAAAGAAGCTAAATTTCAAATGAGATACAGTAAAGTTAAACTATCGTTTGATTATGAACAGATTTTAAATTTCATTTCAGGTGATAGAGATTATATTGTTGATGAAATCATGGAGCTTGAACAAGTAAGTGAAATAGCTTTATTAATTAAAGTTGTTAAGACATACATCGAAGAGTCGTTAAAGATTCAATCAACTATGGATTGGTTACGTAAGACCTACCCAAGCGAATTTATGGGTAAAGATTTATATGTGCCTGATTGGAGAGAATATCATACAATTTTACAAACAGTAATTCAAGATTTTTCTTCTCTTTGTCAGATGGATTTTTCAGATATTGAAACTGAAGAAGATGACCTTACTAAATATATTGATGCGACCAATGAAATTAATGAAGTATTGTCCGAAGGTATTAAACCAGTAGACATTATGGATAACTATTCAGCAGGTTGGTTAAGTCCAGAGGGTGTGTTCTATGGTTTGAATGGTGAGATTGCAAATATGCTTCATAATCAAATTGCTGATGCTTTACAAGATATTGGTTTAATCCCATTGTACGTAGGTGATGAAGATGAGAAGTATTTCCTTAAAGGTGATGAAACAACTAAAGCATATAGAGAAAAGATTAATCCTGATTCATGGCTTGAACAACAAGGTTGGGTTAAAATTCATGGCAATAATGTACAGTTTGCAGGTTGCCTAAATAATCAAATAGGCAAAACAAATGTCAATATGACCGAAGTGCAAATAGATACAATACATAAATATCTACAGGTTTGTCATGGGGGCATTGTACGGCTTGGTTGGAAACAAGAAACATTAAGTGCTGCAAGATTTCAAATGACTGCAAAAAGAAATATGTTCAAATTAAATAAAGATTATTTTGAGTTCTAAGTAACCTTTTTTAATTAAAAACGTATAATAAATATTAGCGAGGTTCGAGAGAGGTGGGAGTAATCCACACCTACCTTATATTGTAATTATTTAGAATGAGAATAAATTAATGTTGTTGTGAATATTAATTAAAATCTTTGTAACATCTATTAATTAAAAACGTATAATTGTTATAAACCAATTAAAATTATTTATCATGGCAAAAATTAAAGTAGGAAACACAGTAACAACATTGGATGACTTATTATTCCCAGTTGAGATGATTGACAATCCAAATCTGACCAATAGCGAATATGCAAAGGTCATTATTGGTCACACAGAAAGAGGAACAATGGATTTGAACTATTGCTCAAAAACTTATGGATTCGTTCCAAACGAAAACATCTTTCCAAAGATTGAAGAAACTTTAAATGATCACGGCATTAAATTTGAGTCGAAATACACTCACGTTAAAGACGTTCGGTTTTATGGTGACTATCGGATTAATGATGCCAACTATACCTATAGGATTAATGGCACAAGCGATGAGATTTTCCCGATGATTAGGGTACAACACTCTTACAATGGTATGACCAAATATCGTATCATGTTGGGTTATTTCAGACTTGTCTGCGCCAATGGATTGGTTATTGCAGTTCAAGAAATGAAGGACTTTAATCTTCAAATCGTTGGCAAGCATACAGTTGAGGCAATTAAAAGATCGTTGGTTGAGTTTGATGGAATGTTGGAAAGGTTTTGTAACGAAGCACCTACCATTACCAAGGCAATCACAAGCAAATATGAAAAACTTGCAAGTAGCAAATTGACTGTTGACCTTGAAGACAGAATTACTGAGGTGTTGGAAGCATCAAAGATTACGGCAGTCGATAATGCCAAGTTTAATACCGTAAATACCATCGTAAATCAAATCAATCTTGAGATGGATAAGAACCTTGGTTATACCGAGATCAACGATTGGTTGGTTTATAATGGCATCAATTGGTACTTGAATGAAGGAAGTAGAAATACCGAATTGCCTGAGAAGAGAATTGAGACAGATTCGAGGGTACTTGAGTATCTATTGGAAACTGTATAATGCTAAATTAAAGGGGAGAGCAATCTCCCTTTTAATTATTTTGGCTGACTATATTAATCTATATCTAGCCAAATCGATGAAAAATATGAACATTTGGCGAGATATAACGTAACATTCTTTAATTAAAATACGTATAAGTAATATATCAATTTACTAACACTTAATAATTTAACGATGAAAACTTTAATTAAGAAAATCGAATGGTGGTTTGACTATTACGTTGCATTCTTTCTAACCAATGGAAATAAGGTCGATAGATACCATCAAGATATGGTTAAAAAATATGGAGAGGATTATAATCATTTTAAATAATAATCATTTTAAATAATAATCATGTACGCAATTGCATTACACGACACAGAAACAGAAGAAGTGGTGGGTTATGTTTACCCCATTGAAACTATGAATTTGCCTGATTTTGATGATAAATTACGTGAATCATGGACTGCCTATCAAGACATATTAGAAGATGTATATACCATTGAGGACTTTATTGAATGGCATAATGAAAACAATGAAATGGAAATTGATTTTGCAATAATTGATTTTATTCAATTGTAACCTTTTAATATATTGTACGTATAATATATTCAATGTATGTTTTTGTTTAAAACAATCGGAGGTGCAGAATTTGCTTAACCAGAGCAACTGCACCTTATTTTAATTTAAAACAATGAAAAAAAAGTTAGACCCATATATTAAAGCATCACGTAGAGGTTCACGTGAAGCAGAGATTGAGAATGATGGTAAATTTAAAAGTATAACCAAAGCACATAAATCTAAAAAGGAATATAGTCGTAAAGACAATCGTAACTTTTTAAATTAAAATACGTATAAGCAATGTACGAGTATTAATTAAAAACTAAAATTATGTTTTACAAGTATGACAAACAAAAACTTCAATACGTGAAAGTCAATTGGATTGATTACGGATTGAAAACATTTGGAGGGATTGTACTAATCTCATTAATCTTAGGATTATCCATTAAGCCAAACATTAAAGATAATTATACTGAATCTGAAGCCAAACTAATAATGTCCAAGTATAATTCTTTTTCTCAAAACAGATTGATTAGAGATATTAAAAGTTTACATTTCAAATTTCCCTATATTGTTTTGGCTCAAGCAATGCATGAGACAAATTATTTCAAGTCACCCATCTTCAATGAGAATCATAATCTCTTTGGAATGAAATTAGCGGTGCTTAGAATGAACATCGCTAAAGGCACACATAACGAACATGCATATTATGACAATTGGAATGAATCATTAGTTGACTATGCATTGTACGCATCAACATACCTCTCTGTATTGAAAACAGAAGAAGATTACTTTGAATACTTGGAACAGAACTATGCCGAAGATAAACAGTATGTTCCTAAATTAAAAAGAATAATTAAGGACAATAATCTACAATCCTATTTTAATTAAAAACATCATTTGCTTACGAATTGAAAGTACCTTCAACTAGTAAGAACAACTTTCAATTCGTAAGTAACCTCAGCTAGTAAGAACAACTTTCAATTCGTAAGTGACTTACTTTAATTAACAATCATAAGATACTCATCTTAAGTAAGATATAATGTTATTTTTTTTGTAACCTTTTTTAAAGAAAAACGTATAATTAATAAAATATAAGGTTTAATTGGTTAGGTTTAAGTTAGGTTTAGAATCCCCCGATAGCACCCAAGCATCGGGGAATTCTTTTTTGTGGTAACTTACAATCTGTAAGCAAAATTAACAAATAAGTTTTAATTTAAAAGTATTTCACAAGACCGAACACTTTCAGTTTAAAAGTTTTTGTAACCTTTTTGTTTTAAATTCGTATAATGAATATAATTAGCGAGGTCTTTCGAGGGTGGGAGTAATCCATACCTGCCTTATAGTGTGGTTATTTAGATTGAAACTAAATTATACTTTGATTTGTGAATTGTAAATATTCTCTGTAACATTTTAAATTAAAATACGTATAATTGTTAAACCAATTAAAATTGTTATTATGATATTTACGACAATCGGACAAGCGAAGAAACAAACAGGTTTATCTTACTTAGGTGGAATTAATATTTCATCAAAGATGATTAAGAATAAAAAGGTAAGCGGAAACTATACATATATTATTTATCTTGCACCAGCAAATCAAAGCGGATATAATGTATGTCTATTTAGCACTCCCGAATGCAGATTAGGCTGTTTAGCCACAAGTGGTAGAGCAAGCATGGAATTACATTCAAACGGAATTAAACGCATTCAGAATGCTCGTATTGCCAAAACAAAACTATTTTTTGAACATCGAGACTTTTTCATGGAATGGATGATTGCCGAAATTAAAATGTATCAAAAAAAGGCATTGAAAGACGGTTACGATTTTTCAGCACGTTTGAATGGCACAAGTGATATTGATTACACGAGAATTAAATTCGATGGTAAAACAATCTTTGAACACTTTCCCGAAACTTTGTTTTATGATTATACTAAACAAATTACAAAATTTAGTTGGTTACCAAATAATTACGATTTAACGTTCTCATATTCAGGTCATAATGTCGATGAATGTATAATGGTACTTGAATCTAAAATGAATATTGCAGTTGTGTTCGATGTAAAGAAAGGCAACGCATTGCCCGAAACCTTTATGGATTATCCAGTTGTCGATGGAGATTTGACTGATGCGAGGTTCTTGGATAAGAAAGGTATTGTCATTGGTTTAAGATTCAAAAGGATTGCAGATAAGGAAGCGGAACAAAGAGTATTAAACAGTGTGTTCGTTGTGAAACCTTAAATTAAAATAACCATTGTGATGTAACAATTGCAATGGCTATTTCGTATAATAATTATAACTAATAAAATAACATTATGTATAAAGTCAGTTTAGAATTTAACGTAGATGGTGAAAATCCTTTAGATGCTGTAAAGGAAATTGCAAACATATTGACGACAGACATATATGGTTTAACATATATTGTGCAAAACGAAGAAACATCAGAATTATTTACTGTTGACTTAGCAGAAGAAGATGTCGATGCGGTGTTACCATTAAAAAGATATAAACAATTTATAGTTAATATAACCAATTAAAAATTATCAAATGAAAAAAGGAATTTTATCAAGTGTATGGGATGATGGTATTGAAATCTCTACCAATGCTGAATTAGATGAAGAAACTGGTGAAGTCATTGGTGAATATTTTGATACTGATGATCTTAATTTAAATATTAAGATTAGCGAAATCTTCACAGATGAAGATGGTAATGTACATACTCTTTGTCCTACTTGTCAAATGTTTATCATGAGAGAGAAATGTATTGAAGGTGAAGGCAATGGACATGATTATGATGGTCAATTGATTTGCTCAGACCCTTATTGTGAAACTAATTTAATTAATAAGTGGTAGCTATTCAGCGGATGCATAATAGAGTCGAAGATCGAATGTTAGATCGGCACTTATTAATTTATTAACTTTTAATTAAAATATCATGACAACTAAATACAAGATTTGGCTTGAGATTGAGAGAATTGACACCGATGAAAACGGTGATGAAGAATACAGCGATTGTGATTGTCCTGAATCAGTTGGCTATCGTGATACTTTTGAAGATGCGAGGGATTTCGTTAATGACATCATAAAGAACTTTGGAGAAACTGATTAGTAATATTCACTAAGTACCAATGTACAATTTAAATTAAAATTTATTAATAACTAATAATGTCCTAAGCATGACGATAAAAGGCTTACTCACTATGACTGGCGAAATGTTTGAGGATGAATTTGATTTAGATGGAGAGATTAATGAAGCATTGTTTGAGGTTTATTCAGACGATGATCTTTATCTTCCCGATGAATATGACCCTTGGTTCACCGAAATGTGTGAAGAACTTGATGAGATATTATTAGATGAAGAATTCTTATTGGATTAGTAACCTTTACGTACCATTGTACGTATAGGCAATGTACGATATTAATAATTTAAATATACCCAATGTACAGAATAAAGAATAATGCCCGCAGAGATACCATTCAGGCAAACATTAATATTCTTGAAAGTGCAATTATGTATCAAGAAAGAAATGTTAAAGGGATGGAGAAAGATGTTGCCAAATACAAACGTTGGGTTAACAAAGACAGAAATAAACTTGCTGAACTTAAAGAATTACTTAAAACTAAATTTTAATTAAAATACTATGAACATACCTAATTTTATTGAGAACATCGACTGGTCATTATTACGCCAACAGAAAAGAACCCTTCTTGAAACCATTGAGGCGGAGAAAGGAGGTTTTGAAGAAATGTTGAACAACCTTGAAGGCATTGTAAATCTTATTGATCATTTACAAGACTATGCTGTCGATGTATTGGGCATTGATGAAAACTATGTCTTTGATATGGAACTCGAAGAAGAACGAGAGAAGGAAACACCTCAAGAACTATTTGCCAGAGAAATGGCTGACACAATCTATGATTTGGTTGTTGAAGGTGAAGGCATTTATTTTGATATGCCTGAAGGTATGACCATAGAATTCGTTGATGAAGTACTTAACAACCAGTATAATATCGATATTATGAAAAGTGATATGAGAGAGGCTATTCTCAATGATGTACTGGAACATCCTGAAGATTTTGATACAGAAGAGATCGATAGTAATGACGGCACAATTAAAGTGCTGTGTTATGATTATACTTTAATTGAAAAGTATCGTGGTACTATTGATCACTTTATTGAGAACGAATACAATAAGACCAGAACTAAGACATTAAAGCTTTGTCCACATTGTTACAGCGATAATGTACAAATCAGGGGATGGCGTAATGCCAATACTGGTAAATATATTCAAGACGACAATAACTGTGACTGCATGGATTGTAATGTGGATTGTGATGAACTTTTGGAAGTTGAAATGCCTTATTTAAGGGAAGTTATTGGATTCCAAGTAATTAATAAAGATGGCAATGTACATCCAAGATTGATGAATTATAAACATATTTGCAGACTATCTCAAGCAAATGAAATAATTGAAAGTACTCTCAATAAAGACGGTATGTCAACGTACAGACTACTAACTATTTGGTCAGGCGTTATGAACGAAGAACCTGAACCAATATTTGGTGGAGACCCAAGAAGTTAGATTATAAAAGTATACTACATTATTTTAACCTCCTGTATTTAATTATACAGGAGGTTTTTTTATTACATGTATTTAGTTATACCTAAGATTACTTTTTATGATAAATCAAAATGTACTCAACGAATTGATTATTAATTTAAAACTTAAGCACAGCAAAATCCAAGAATTATTATTAGAGCATTGTACGGATATTAATTTAGAATATATACAACTAGTTTTAATTAAGATTAAAACATCACAAAGAAACAAAGGATATGGTTCAGCTGTAATGTCCGTGCTTATATCATTTGCCGACACCCAGAATGTACAAATCAGATTGTACATGAAGGATGTTTCTGAATTAAAAAGATTACAGGGATTCTATATTAAACAAGGATTTGTTTTAATTAAGAATAGTGTGAATAAAGAAATGGTATATAACCCAAAGAAAATAAATAAAAAATAGTTGCATGTTTCTGTAACATTTATTATCTTTGTTACGTAGAAGAAATGTGATTGTTATGATAGGGCTGAATCTCCTAAGACCACATGAGTGAGATTTAACAATATGGTGGTTTATGATAATCATTATCTGGGGCAGTAATGTCACGGAACAAGTCCTAGGTTTGTAACCTAGGCAATGGGGAAGTAGCACAAAGGGTAAGTGTACTGGACGCAGGGATGTTGGTTCGATTCCACCCTTCTCCACGAGAAAACCAACCGAAAGGTAAATAAGCACTACGGGGTTATTTGCTGTCCTACGGCAATGGTTACGTTAAGACAGTTCATCCTGTCACGATGAGTAGCGTAAAGAACTTATTGGGAAGTGATATGTTTGACAATTAATAAGAGATAACAAAATCCTTTTCAATAAGTTTTTATTTTTAGTAACCTTTACTCATCATTGTACGTATAAGCATTGTAGTAATTTAATTAACAATAAAAACAATGAAAGCATTTAAAGTATTTGACTCAAATTGGAAATGTAAAGATATGCAATATGCAATAGGAAAAATTTATAAACTTAAAGAAAATGGTGTTCTTTTAAAACCAATTTTATGTGTACAAGGATTCCACGCATGTCAGAAAATTAACGATTGTTTTGAATATTACGCCTTTGACTCAACCAATAAAGTTGCTGAAGTAGAATTATTGGGAGCTATTGATGGCATAGGCGGTAATAAGCAATGTACAAATATAATTAAAATAGTTAAAGAAATATCTTGGAGTGATTTGCTTACCCTTGTTAATATTGGTCATGACTGTACGGGACACAGTAACTCAGGAGACAGGAACTCGGGACACAGTAACTCGGGACACAGTAACTCAGGAAACAGTAACTCAGGAAACTGGAACTCAGGAAACTGGAACTCAGGAGACAGTAACTCAGGTTTTTTTAATACTATCACACCAAATAAAATTTATGTTTTTAATAAATTGGTTTTAAGAGAAGAATGGGAAAATGCAATAAAGCCAAATTTCATTAACATATCATCAACAAAATGGATTTCATTTTCAGAAATGACAGACCAAGAAAAGATTGAGAATTCAAGTGCTTTGATTTGTGATGGGTATTTAAAGAAGTATACTTATAAAGAAGCGTGGGCAAATTCTTTTAAAAACGCAACGGTTGAAGACATCAAGTTACTTAAAGCATTGCCAAATTTTGATGCAAAGGTGTTTGAAGAAATAACGGGTATTATAATTGATTAAACATTATCAAAATGAATTAATATAGTAGTTAATAAATATTACCAATGTACAAGAAAGAAATATTAAGATCAACATATAGAAAAACCAATATGGAAATTCTACAATCATCCATCTCTGACAATCATCAAAGCGCAATGTTCTTTCATAATGTTATTGCTTGGGGAAGTAAGGGAGATGGAATATTTGTATTAAGAATCGAACAAGAAGGTGAGATTGAATATAAAGGTAAAGTATATACTGGAAAAGAAATTAGACAATTAGGTTTAGAGTTTTTAATTAATGATAATGATATTGATTCTGAAACTAAAGTTACAATTCTGGTCGATGCTTGGTTCGTTATCAGTGAAGTAATTAATAAAGACTTCAATTCAGTTCTATATGCCACTCAACAAGACGAATCATTAATTTTTGATAATTATGATGAAGCAATTGAAATGTTTGAAGAATATTTAAAATAAATGATTATCTACGTAACATATAACATATCTGTTACGTATAATAAGCAGAAATTTTTATTAACGAAAAATTAGTATCATGAATCAAAAATTACAAGAAGCAATACTTGCTTCAATTAAAACAGTGGTAGATAATACCACATGTCAAGTATCATATGATGTTCACACATCAGTTGATAGAGTTGAAATGTTTGGTAAAGAGAAGGTGATTAAAACTCATGTCAATATCACAATTTCTGATATTCCTGTCGATACATCACATAAAGAATAAAAATAACATTTAAATTAAAATTAATATTATGACAAAAATTGAAGGTCTTTTAGCAATTTCATTAATAGCAAATTGCTTACTCTTTATCGGTTTTCTTTATCTTAAAAATACATTACAAAACACAATCAATTTATTGAATGGTGTTATTAAAAGAATGGGAATTGAAATCCAAATTGTTAAAGGTAAAACAGCAGTAAAAGAATAATATACCAACGTGAAACCCAAGCCAGTAAAGCCTCTTCGAAAGAACGTAACTTACAGTTAAAGCCTGTAAAACATTAAAAATAAGTTGCCTGCTGAAGACAGACAGTAATAGAATTAGTAACCAATAGGTGAATGTCTAATTACAATCCTCAGCTAAGAGGATGTTGTTCTGGGGTAAGATATGTGAAGACCTGCAAGAGGGACAAAAGATAAATGACGAGGTTGGATCGGTTTGCATAATACATACCTTACATGCAAACCAATGGATGGAGAAGTGACATCGGTAAGGTAATGGGAGTCTCTTCGGTAGTTGTTTATTTATTATTATTTGGGTTGCTTTTTGATTAATTAGTTTTGTATGTCACCCTGTGTGTGATTAGCACAGGGTGACTTTTTTAAATTAAAATTTTATTATGAAAATAGAATTCTCTGAAGAAACTGGATTACTCTTTGTTAATGGCGTGGCAATTGCTGCTGAAATGCTTGCTTACATAAACAACGTTATCGTTTATAGCCCCCAGTTTAATTGTAGCGTTAATATCAACGATAACGTAAACGAAACCAAAGTAACCATCGGTAAAGAAGAACTGGATGAAATCGATAAGTATATACTAACAGATAACCTTACTCTGGCTAGTGATTGTGACTTCGAACATATTGATTTTAATTTTAATCTTAATTAAAAACATGACAACAATTCTTATTGGATTAATTGGACTAGCCTTATTATACATCACAGGAATTATCGTTCAAATAATTAAAATTATCATCGATAGTATTACAATTGCCTTCAGTAGAAATATATTTAACATTATTGGTAAACTAAATTATAACTTCGAATTTACAATAGTTCTAGGTGCACTTACTCTTAGTGTAGTCAGTATTGTAATATTTGTAATACGGGAAATTTCACATATTATTTAAACCAATAACATATTAACCCTAAATTAAAATATCCTATAGAGGAAAAATCAATTTACGGTGAAAATATTATTAGTGATGACATAAATGTTGCAAATTCAATATTACTATTTGTAATCTTTCCTGCCTATTATACGTATAATCAACAATGGTTCGTGATCACAAGTCACGCAATAGACTCCGCAGCACCACAAAGTGTAAAACAAATCATTACTAATATGTAAAGTTAATTATAACCAGAAGTGCAATGTACGGCACTTATAAATGCAACTAAATATAATTACCAATTAATTATTACTATTAGTGTAACTTACGGCACTTATCAATGTATAATACTTATTTACATTATAGTTATTGTACACATGCTAATGTACGATGCCAGTAGTATAATTCCTAATGTACGGTTAGCATCCGTACAACTCTGATGAATGCCAACAGCCAGAATGCTTTTTAAATTTAAATCCTTATTGTTTGCATAACATTTAAATTTATATTATTGCACTGCTATTTAGAATCATTCTAAGCGTTATGCTTGTAACATTTATTCCTATTGTACGTAATATAGCCGTACACGCTTCTACCTATTGTACGTAATGTGAAGACCTATTGTACATACTAATGTACAACTAAACATATCTTCACCCTAAATCGATTTTTACTCTAAGGGATATTTTAAAATTGGGTTAATATATAATTAGTCTCTGTGGTTTTAATTATTAATTTATAATTTTTTATAAATTTAACTTTGGCGAAAATAAATTTAGGGCAGAGGATGGGCGTGTGGGGCATCCGTTTTAACTATAAATGTTAAAATTTAATAATACCTAATGTTGTATATTTCATGAATTAATAATAATTATAAGCCAAAACATTAATTAATGTTGGACATATCCATCATTACCAATAACTATTGCCTATTATCAATCATTATCTGACATTTCATTACACTTTCTTCCACAATGCTCCACCAGAATATTAAGCCATCTGTTTCTTAATGTATAAGTAGCTGATTTTCAACAATCATCTAATTTACATAAAAGGTAATTAAAAATATTGGTTTAAATATGCGAAGTACAATAAAACATAGTTATAGTACATATAAATAAAAAATGATAATTAATAATTATTTATTGATTATCGATAAATAATTATTGTTTTTCGATAAATAAATATTGTTATAAAGTTATGGTAAGTGGTGATTAAATATTACTATTAGTGATGATAATTAAATATTATTTCTGTAACCTTTTATTTGTATATTTCGTATTTATGTGAAAGAGAATGTTATGATAAAAGATAGTTATGAATGGAATGGTGGTATAATTCCAAAAGAACAAATACTAAAATATATTGAAAGTTATTGGAAAGCAAAAGATAAAGCACCATATATCAAATTTTTTAATAAAATTGGTTTAGAGTCAAAAGATTATGAAAAGCCAAAACAATCTAATGAATGGACAACGAAATATAAGCCAGAATTGTTAAATGTTCTTTCACAAATTCAAGCACCAACTGAATGGAAAAAAATGGTTATGGATGCGATGAGAATTGAATATTATGCATGGGGATTAGTAAATATTCAAAAAGTTCATCCAAATAAGGTATTTGATAAATATGGGGATAATTGGTCAAGATTAATGAAAGATATTGGAAATCCAAATTTCCAGAATTATGGTAAAGAACTAAGTAATCCTAATTACCCATATTGGAAAGTATTTTGCAAATTAAAGGGTTCTATAGAGGATTATTATTTTGGTGATGTTTTATCATAAGTTTTAATTAAAAATTTTATTAAAAAGGTTATTGATTAATTTCTGTAACCTTTTTTAATTTATTACGTATAAGTGATAGTTAGTTAACATTTAAAAATAATTTTTATGAATGCTATTTTATTTTCAAAAGTTGATCCTGAAGATTATTGGGTTTGCGGAGGACTTGTTTTTAAAGTTCAGAATACTTTGACGTATGAAGAGAGTTATAATGAAATTAAATCAAAACTTGAATCAAGTGAGGTTATTAATCATTTAATTGAGGATAGGTGTTTATTGGATGATTTATTTAATGGGGATGAAAGTTTCAAGTTTGTTAATACTTATTGGAGATTTGGACTTCATTTCGTTTTCATTAATGATAATGAAGATGAGGTTGAATATAAGATGAGTGCTGATTATGTTTGGGTAGTTTAAATATTAATTATGAAATCAATATTAGTTGAGATAACATCTGCATTTGTACAAGACCCTTCAAGACCAAGACCTAAGTGGTGGGATAATTACATTGGTGAGAAATTCAGGTGTTATGATAGTGAAGGATGGTGGAAATTATCTACATGGGGATTAAAGAAGTTATCTAAGTTAAAGGGGAGTAAAAGTTACTATGCAATAATTCATAAAGAATGTGGTAAGGTTGTAAAAGGGTAATAAATTTAATTATCTCTGTAACTTTAATAATTATATTACGTATAATAATTAAATAATTACTATTATGGATTTAGAAACTTGGATTGTAGTTGAAAATGGTGATATGTTTGAAGGAACAAGAGAACAGTTTATGGATTGTTTCTTTTCAAATGCAGATGATGAAGAAATTAAAGATTGGTGTTTTGATAATGGATATAAACTTAAAATAGGTGAAGAAACAATCTTCGCTTAATAATTAATTATTACTGTAACATTTATAATAGTTATTACGTATAATTATTAATACATATAAACACTAAAAAACTAAATCATGAAAAAGAAAATCAATAATCGTTTAATTAGAACATTCAAGCCTTGTTATGATCCATCTAATATAGGAATATCAGATAAAGAATCTCTTCCAATTAAAGAGTGGATTGAGAAATATAGAACTATGGTTAAAGATCAGTCTGATATTGTTTGGCTTGTTTGTAGAAAAGAATTTATGTCTGATAAAGATATGAGATTTTTCGCTGTATGGTGCGCTCGTCAGAGTTACCAGTATTGCACAGACGAAAACCCGATTGATCAGCGAAGTATTGATGCCATTGATTGTGCAGAAAGATTTGCAAATGGACTAGTCACGGAAGATGAATTGTCTGCTGCTGCGTCTGCTGCTTGGTCTGCTGCTTGGTCTGCTAAGTCTGCTGCTGCGTCTGCTGCTAAGTCTGCTGCTGAGTCTGCTGCTTGGTCTGCTGCTTGGTATGCTAAGTCTGCTGCTGAGTCTGCTGCTTGGTCTGCTGCT
>Ga0114951_10000977_pt1 | contig 37422 bp, 31 predicted proteins | sample AM7aDNAmetaG_FD_88677 | JGI IMG/M metagenome (GOLD analysis project Ga0114951, IMG submission 88677) | Freshwater microbial communities from Finland to study Microbial Dark Matter (Phase II) - AM7a DNA metaG | ecosystem: Environmental > Aquatic > Freshwater > Lake | place: Finland: Lake Alinen... | reverse complement strand
TTTCATTAAAAAATGGTTTGATTAAGTTATACCTACGTTTTATATCGCTCAATTGATCCATACAACTTAATAGAGTATTTCTAATATAAAAAATTACCTAGTTTATTTCGTTACAATTACTAAGGCCCGCTAAGGGGCTATGCAGGAGGCAAAGCACCAATCGGTTACAAGGCGCTAGTAACGTAGGCGACAAAGCCCTTACCTTGGATGAAGAGAAGGCCAGCACGGTCAAACGGGTCTTTGAGCTGCGTGAAGCGAAGCCCGATGCTTCATTAAAGAAGATTGCTGATACTGCTGATTGTTGAGGGTTTCACGACCAAGGAAGGCAAGCTATTCTATCCCATGCAGGTTAAACGGATCTTGGACAGAAAGACGTTCTATGAAGGCACCTATAGGTATTCCGAGGTTAAAGCTGAAGGGCAACACCAGACGATTCTTTAGTCGTGAGATACTTAACACTTGCCTATTATATCTTTTTCTAATTGTGGAACGATTTCTCTATATCTTTTAAGATCGATTCTGCTTCTTTGAATGCAGCCTTATAGTAGTGAGGAGGACCGTCGCATCGAGCACACTCATATGCAATTAATGCTTGCTTCTTAGCCTCCGAAAACTCGTTGGATTTTATAGCCAGTTGAGCCAAAAAGTTATGAATTTCAGCTTGTTTAAGTCGAAGCTCGCAGCGTTCAGCTATAAATAGAGCCTCTTCAGCACTGAATTTAGCTTGATGAAGGTCTCCCTTTTCCATATACAAAATGGACCAAGCGATTAATATATCCGGTTCTTTTTCTAGCATATTAGTTTTATGACAAGACCTCGTAACTTCCTGCAAGTATTTTTCTGCTTCTTCAATATCTTCCATTTTTTTAGAACTTTGACTAAGATAGGTCGCTAATAGAGCTAAAGATAACGATAATTTTACCTCAATTAATACAGGTTCATGTTCGCGAAACTCGGTTTTCGCTGTCTGTAACGCCTTCCGTGCTGTTCTTAAAGAAAGACTTATGTATTTGGGTTTTTCCTTGCTTGCGATGAGGTTTACAAATGTACGATAGAGAAAGATATTGGTATCACCCAGACGTTTTGCCTTTTTCTTCCCTAATTCGATATTAAAGCTATTTGCGATTTCAAGTTCTTTGTTTGCTTTAGCAAAATCACCATAATAGGCTAATATCCGGCTTAATAAAAGTCTGGCAAAAGATTCGCTATGGATATCCTTCAAGCTTTTACTGATGTCAATTTTTAGATGCAAACTTTCTTCTGCAGCGGTGAGCTCACCTAAGCCTAATTGTATTTCAGAAAGATTGGCAAGAGCAGTAGCTTTATTTTTTTCGTTTTGTGCGAAAGGCAAAGCAATTTTAAAAATTGATTCCGCATGCTTCAGCTGACCTACACGACCGTAGCATAATGCAAGGCTATTTAGAACTGATCCTTGATTATTCCTCTCTATTATTCTTGGAGGTGAATCTTCGCCATTCGGAAATAGTCCTTTCAATAGTTTGATGATAATTTGAGAGGCTCCTAGTTTATAATAAAGTACAGTGTTTAATTTTTCTGAGTAGATACTAAATGCTTCATCGTAAAGACCGGCCTTAACCGTATGGTGATATAGTTCGATTGTGTCTTTGAGATCATCTATGCTTCTCACTGTGGTGGGATTAGCCGCTGATAAATAAAAATTTCGAAGTTGACTATGTGTATTTTCTTTGTCTATCAATCTTTTATACGCATATTCTCGTACAACAGGATGCAAATTATACAGACCATGTTCTTGGTCAAATGTGATAAGATTCCGTTCAATAAGTTCTCGCAGAGCTTCCTTTAATAGATTGTCGTCATCAAATGGATTAATTATTTTAATAGCATCATAATTCATTAATGATCTAAACGCAGCAACTCGACTCAAAAGTTCTTTAATTTTGGGTTCAAGTTGATTATACGCTAATTCTAAAATATGATGCTCACGCTGCATTAGGTCCGGTATTGGATCGTAATAATTTGCTGCATTAATGTCTCTCGGATTTACTGGATCATGAATTATCATGCCCACTAAAATTTGTAAAGCAAGGGGGTGATATGCATAATTATCACAAATCCTGCCAATTTCATCTTTTGAACCGTTTATATTCATGGATTGGACATATCGTATTGCGTCCTCCGGATCGAGTCCAGTGAGCTCTAACGTCTCACAACTAGAAACGTTGTCTAATTCAAAGGGTAAATGTCGACTCGTTATGAGGATACGGCTTCTAAAATTGCCTGAAGCTACCCATCGCAAAAACGTACCTGCATTATAGTCAGTACATCTACGAAAGTCGCTTTGATGGAAGCCTTCAGTTATATCCTCTTGATAGGCTGCGTTTAAACTTGAGTAAGATCGTAATTCACGTTCAAATCCGTCAAGAATAATTAAGAACCTTTTCTCACGAAGAACGTCAACCAGCTTCTTTATTCTTTCTTGAACTGAATGGGCTTTGCTTATTTCTTCCTTTTTGCATGTATATATCAATGCTTCGTCAATAAATTTATTAAAAAAAGATTCCCGTTCATAAAATGACCACCAAAATATGCCATCGAGTCGGGCCTCTTTCGGCAAGCGACAAGCTTTCAGGTCTTGGTCTTCGTCCACTAACATTCCTGGCAAGGTTCTTCCCATTATGTCTCGATGTAGCCAAGCCCAAGCCAGTGAAGTCTTACCCATCCCACCAATAGCTATTAGCGAAAAGATTTGTTCCCTGCTTCCAGTTAGCCACTTAGTTAGTAGTTTTCGCTCCTTCACACGACCAACAAACTTACCCTTCATAGGATAAGGATTCCCAAAATATGGCTCGATCGAGATCTCTTTGATGTCATTTGTAGCAGGTACGAGATATGATGATTCACTCGCACGATGTGGAAGTTGGAACGGATAAGTACCGTCTTTCACATTGCGGAAGCTTGTTGCATCCAGTGTCCAAAATCCTCCTCGATTATCACTATATATTCTAAAATATATCGTACCATTCTGTTCTTCGAGATTTAGCTTAACAAAATTATATGAATTGCTATAATTGCGAGACTCGTAACTTGCCCCAGCGGGAATTATCACCGCTTTGCTATCTGGAGTTGTCAATTCCAGAATACCTTGCCGATGCATATGACCACTTAAAATAAAATAGCAATTATCTATAAGGAGCGCATCTACATGACCGTGTTCAAAATCTCGAAGCCATTCAAATGGATGATGAAGTAGGGCCACCCTAAAATCTACATCCGTTGAATCATCAAGCGCCTGGCGGATTTGCCTTTCACCCAATTGAAGTTTTCCACAATCATCATCAGACGATGATAACCACGACGAATTAAGACCAAGGATTCCTATTTTCGACCCTGCTACATTTATTGTCTTTACATAGAAATATTCGTTTTCATCAAAATGTATCTCCTGGCCATCAAAATATTCGTTTATAAAATTTTGGTAGTTATGAAAACGCCCAAGAATAAAACTACGTGCTTTTTCATTTCCGAGAGATTCATTTGTTTTACTTCGATCTGTAAGAACGTTACTAGCACCTAATGAAAGAGACGTCAAACTATTTCGATCTACGTCATGGTTACCTGGAACGATGTATAAGCGATCTTTTGGAACACGTGTCGTCTTCAGCAGATCATCAAAGAACTCCTTGGCCAACTTGTACTCTTCTGGTTTACTGCTAAATGATATGTCCCCTGTGACAACAATAAAATCAGGCTGTAAATCATTCTTTTGTATGCAATTATTTATATCTTTTAATAGTTCATCTAAAACAATCTTTTCATCATACACTTGCTGAGTATTAAGATGGATATCTGAGATATGAAGCCATGTGATCTTGCTCATAAACCCTCTTTCGAAGCAAAAATCAGAATGGTCTGAATAGAAATAACCTTATCGCTCAGTTGTAGCAGATTTAAAGCAAATTGAGGCCAATCATAACTCGCAGGAGTTCAAGGGTTCGAATCCCTTTCCTCGCATAAAATCAATTCGCTATAAAGCGATCCTTTTGAGAATACTTCCTATATCGCTTACGAGTAAATAAGTATCGAATTTTTCATTCTCACCGCCTCCTGCTCGTGACCATCCTGGAGGAGACCACCACAGTACCTGATCGTGGGGTACATGACACAGGCCACAGAAAAAGCAGACCTCTATAGGGGCGACCATCCTGCAATATGCACAGGCGCTGGACCCCACCTGCAGAAGATGACCGAGCTTGCCGACCGGGGGTTCTGCATCTACAGCGAGCAAGCTCCGGACAAAGGCAGAAGGCCGAGGCGAAGATGCCGGGAGCACGGAGAACGCAAGAGGCATATTCACGTGGTGGCCCTGGAGGCTCCAGCGCAGAAAAGCAACTCTCTCCGGCAGCGCCCGCAGAACGTGGCTCTCGAGGCCGCGCAAGTCCTCCGGTGCCCCTATCTCCAGCACACGTGTAAAATGCTCCTTCGCCTTCTCTATTATCTCCCAGCTCCATGGAGGCGAAGGCGAGACCGTAGACGATCTGCGGGTCCATGGTCTCGATCGATCGTTAAAAGGGAGACGCATTAACCGGCCCGGAGAGCCGGAGATTGTTCACGCTCACAATGCCGGTTGCCGTTCCGGAAGGATAATTCAGATATACGTTGTCCTGATAATCGTATATGCCATTGCCGGTAGCATCGAAGTATCTGATCCGCGTCGTATCTGATTCCGGTCCCAGAAATCTCGCAAGGGCAGGCGATGAAAGCATCTTATTCTGATCGGTATCAGAATTCACGACCTTAGTTCCGGCGTCCTCACCAGTGTCGTTAATGCTCAATCTGACGTCATTTGTGCAGATCAATGACGTCTCATGAGCGTATTTTGCATCATATTTTTGTGCTATATCATCTAGGAAACGATCATGCGTCTCGAAGGGATCGATTCTCGTATACCAGGTGTTGAGAACGTGATAGTAATCTGCCTTTACGCCGTGGACCTTCTCCATCATCAATCCCCGCCATACGCCGGCCATCTGGGGAATATTGTCAATTACATAATCTGTGACCAGCATTCTATAACCATCCGTAAACTCAATGCAGCTAGTTCGAGGGATGGAAATTCCACCGCGGTAAGGGATCTGCTCTCTAAAATCGCTCTCCGTTGCCTCAGTCGCTTCTTCGTCTGGATGCCATTGACCGCTCGAGTCCGTAGCCTGGACCTGTCCTGTTCCCATACAATCTCCGCCGCAATAAAATTGATGCAGATACACCGGGTCTTCAAGATCGTAAGCCTTGCTGCCATGTATATTCAGATAGTTAATGGTTGCAGGCAGCAACGTCAACGGCTTATTCATATCTATGTCTTGAAATGTGACCTGTGATCCTGGTGAACGATTGTCCATAGTAGTAAGACGCACATCGTTGGCAGCTATCATGCCAAAAGAGAAGCGAGACATATGCAGGTATACTGGATCACTTTCATCGTATCCGGGTGTCCCAATATCCCAATAACCTACCGTAGTTCCTTCAAACGTATTAGAGAGCGGCCTTCCTATATCTCCATCTGCTGGCATGACCTTTGTTCCAAAGGCATACTCTGAACTGATTGCCGGGTTCAGCATCAAGATTATTAGACTTGCCAATAAGAAGACCTTTATCAATCTCAAGCCTCTTGCGCATCTTCAAATGTATTTCTGAATTGGTTATAGGTATAACATCTATAAATTCTTTTCGTAGTTTAGAAACTGTGCTTTTATCTCGGATTTCCAGACCGTGTATGTGTTTAGCTAACTTAAAAAGGTCCTCATGAGGGAAAAACGATTGCGATTGTTCCGATTGAAGCCGGGAATTCAAGTCCTGACCATGGGCGAGAAGCATATATGCCGTCAAGTTTATCGGATTGGCCGGAATGACTAAAGGACTAAGTGAGGTGAAATAAAATATGCAACAAGGAGAAGGAAATGAGAGAGAAAAAGTGAGCAAGAAGGATCAGAAAGCGAAGAAGCTTGATGGAGAAAAGGGGCAGAAGCCAAAACGCGGCAAGAAATAGATGCATCCTGAGGATCTCCATACCCAGGAAGAATGGCATGGACTACTTTTGGCCGCTCAAAAGGACCCGGGGGTCGTAACGCCCTTTCAGCTCGCTTGTAACCATCTGAGAGGAGAACCGCCACAGCTTCCTGATAGTGGACATGCCCGCCGCTCTACGGGGGATGCCAGGGAGATGGTGTGGATGTGGAAACGTGGCCCGGGCTTTGAAGCAGACATCCCGGGAAGCGACCATCCTGCCCCGCTCGCCCGGCTATTGAGCGTGAACATCTTATGCATGAATTTAAGTGGAAAAAGTATTTCATGAAGATAATCGTCTACACTAAAATTGATAGATATGAAAAACTGGAATTTGCTAATGGTAGTAATCTTGCTGTTGACGGCAACGGTTTCCTTCATGCAGTTGGCTCTGGCAAAAGAAGGATCGATAGGTTTGGCAAATGAATCACTAATAACCTCATCCAATAAGACAGAACTCGTCTCATTTGTTGAGTCTGCTTTGGCCTATGCCCAGGAGAACGGCAAAGATAAAGCACTTGTTGAGTTCAGCAATAAGACAGGCTCATTTGTCCGCGGAGACCTCTACATCTACGCATACGACTTCAATGGAACTTGCCTTGCGCATCCATTCAAACCCGATTGGATCGGTAAGAACAAGCTGGATGTAACAGATTCCAATGGCGTCCCATCTCTCAGGAACACCCTCAATGTTGCCAGGGAAGGGAAAGGATTCACCTACTTCATCTTCCCGAACCCTGCTCACGGTAACCGAGATGAGTTCAAGATCGCTTATGCTATGAAAGTGGATGAAAATTGGTTCCTAGGCTCCGGAATCTACATATCATGCGCTTGATCGGGCGGCTATATCCTTTTTGATGGGCGGGCCGCGGGCGCGCGGACGGCCTTCTGCAGGGCCCCCCTACAGCGTTTAGTTTAGGGTTTTACTCGAAGGCCGCCAGGGATGACGGCGAGCGATTCCTTTCATTTGCCATTCATTTATTCTGTGAGCAATCAAGGGGTTCTGTTGCATTAGGGTGCGTTGCATTAGGGTGCGTTGCATTGGGGTGTGTTGCAGAAAAACGGTGGCTAGAGGGTATTGGTTTTCATTGATGCTACCCCAAATGCACAGTAAACCCCGAGAGACATGGAGACGATCTTGATAACCGTTCTGCGGGAAATCGTCTTCTGCATCCTCTTTTAAAATAATGCCATTCAGTACACGACGGCACCCAACGCATCCATGCTCGTGGCCGCAATATGGCCAATATACTGAAGGGATCTCCTTCGCGCTCTATTTCTGCAAATCAAATAGCCAAAAATGTTGGTTCTTGGTCGCAAACATCTTTAGTACCTGTGATAGTACACATCTCTATAGACCCGCAAATTGTTCACCCCTAACACATTTCAGAAAGTTCTTATCTGATGCGAGATAATCTCCATTAGTATATCTTTGAAAGATTAATGGTTATTGAAGTTGATACGCGACAGAGAACAGGAAAATATGGGGAAGGCTATTGCTGAGATAGGAACAACTAATACTTGCGTTACTGGAGCAATAATAAGCATAAAAGAGGACCCTAAAATGAAATATTTGTTAATTGCATTAATGTGGGCAGGATACTGTTTACTTCATAGTTTCTTGATCAGTATCAAATTTACAGATCTAATGACTCGTTGGTTAAAGGATTATTATGCATTTTATAGAATTTTTTATATATCCATTTCATTGGTTTTACTTATTCCATTAATCAATTATACAGCACAATTAGACAATAATATAATTATAATTTATGGGCAAACTTTGAACATTGTACGATATATACTTATTTCGGGTTCTTTGTTAATGTTCTTTTGGGCTTTCTTCTTCAACTATGATTCTTTATCATTTTTTGGCATTCGCCAAGCACTAAACTTTGGGAAAATAAGGAAAATAGATCCATCTGAGGAAGTTAAAAGAAATGGATTATTGGGAATAATAAGGCATCCTATGTATTTTTCGTTAATGATATATTTATGGTGCCAAACCTTCAGGATGTCTGACATAGTTGTAAACATAGTGTTGACGATTTATATCATTATGGCAACGAGGCTTGAAGAAAAGAAACTTGTATTAGAATTTGGTGATACTTACGTCAAATATCAACAGGAAGTGCCAATGTTCATTCCATTTAGTAAAATAAAGGTTAAGTAGTTTACATTTTTAAAATATGGGAGACAAGGTGCGGGCATATCCAAAAAGTGCACATGAAAACAGTTCTTTAGATATCGTTTTTCGTCCGTCATTTATGAGTCGGAGACTCATGGCTCAAATAGTCCCCTTCGACCACAGGCTCACCACCAGCACCTGAGAAGAGTATCCTAGCCTGCTGGAAGAACTGGGGAGATCTCCTTTCGTTTTGAATCATTGATTGTGGCTGCAATGATAATGATATGCATAACAGTAAAAATGTGCGGATATCCCTTTCCACGCATAAATAATTTTTTATAAATGCCTTCCGCCCCTCAAACTCCCAGTGTTCTTTAGCCACAATGGGTTTATCATAATACAGCCAAATACCCTGCAACAATGAAAGAAATGAAATTGAGCGCGATCTATCAAGCAGACGGTAAAACGCTGGAATATGCAGAGCTGGGACTGAATCCGTATACCGGTTGTTCCCATAATTGCAGTTACTGCTACAACAAAAGGGAGGGTCGACCCCAAGGGCCATACGATCAACCAGCAAAGAAGGCAAGTATAAAGAATATCCAGCATGATCTTTTGATGCTGGAACGTGATCATGATAGGAGACCGGTTTATATATCGTTCATGGGCGATCCCTACGATATAGGCAGAGCCAATAACAGCCATATACGCGACATTCTTATGGCCTTCCGTGCCTATGACCATCCCTTTCAGATATTGACCAAAGGCGGCATGTTGGCAGCAAGAGACTTCGATCTCTACGGGCACGACGATAGTTTTGGTGTGACTTTGACCTTCGATAACGATGCCGATTCAAGACGATTTGAACCTGGGGCTGCATTGCCGAAAGATCGTATCGCAGCACTGTTGGAGGCTCACAACCGCAATATCCATACATGGGTTTCATGCGAGCCGGTCCTATATCCCGCTCAGACACTGAAGCTTATCGAAATGACCCACAAGTTCGTGGATTTGTTTTGGGTCGGGAAGCTAACCCATTACCCTAAGATGGAGGAGAAAATAGACTGGCCGAAGTTCCGCAGCGAGGTTGAAGCGTTGCTTCAGAAATGCGGCAAGGAGAAAGGAACAGGCTACAAGCTGTTGCACCAGTTGATTGAAGCAAGGTGAGAAGCATTTCGTTCCGCGATTGGCACGTTCGCGTTCGCTCCAAAATTAAGTCTCATCCAAAAAAAGGGGCGCGGCTAGAGCCAAAAGCTCTTCTTTGCACTTCTAGCTCGCCTTCCCTTTGTCCAGATCTTCAAGCTGGTTTACTCTGAGCAACACAATGTCCATGGCGTCTTCGAAGAGCTTCCTGTTGATCTCCAGTCCAAAATACTTTTTCAGCTTCTCAGAAGGTGTCATGGTAGTGCCTGCCGATAGGTATTCGATGTAGTTCTTGTTGAATTCTACTGGGTCCTCCTTGTACATCTTGAAGAGTGACAGGGTTATGGCCTCAGACAGAGCATAGTTGAAAGTGTAATAGTTATCGGTGAAATAGATGTGACTCACGTAGGTCCACCTGGGCTCGCTCTTTGGGTAGTAAGCAACCTTATCGCTCTTGTACTCATCCTCCAGGCTCGTCCAAAGGACGTTCAGATCAGAACCGCTCACATTGCCCTTCTGGCTGACAAGCTGGTGGGCCTTGTGTTCGAACTCCGTGATCATGGTCTGGAAGGTGAATAGATTGGCATAACCGCTGATATGATCGGACAGAACCGCAATCGCGGTATCATTATCGTAGTTCTTGACAGCATAATCGAGGAAGAGTTCCTCATCGAAAGTGGAAGGGATCTCCATCTCGTATGTGGTGCCTCCGCAATAGAGATAATCCACCGATTGCCCCATAAGGTAGAAGTCGATAGCATGGCCCATCTCATGGGCTATTGTGGATTTGTCATTGATCAGCCCGTTATAGTTCAGGAACACGAGTGCAGGACGCTTGAGTGCACATAGATCCTGGGCATATTCTATAGACTGCTTTCCTTGATCCGGATTCGGATAAACATCCACGGAGCTGCTTGTGACGGTCTTTCTAAATGCCTGGTCGAATGCCGGGCCCATATAAGCAAGCGAAGCCTCGATCTCTTTTAGTGCCTCAATGTAGCTGGTTTTCTGGTCAGGGTTCTTCATGAGCTGAAGGAATAGGTCGTAGGGTGCCAGACGATCCACGCCCATCCTGGCCCTTCGGAACTCATAATATCCGTCGAAATCTCCTTTTCGATCCTTAAATACCTGGTTCATGTCATCGATCTGCGATTCATTAAGGTAAGAGCCGAACATTGTGGCATTGTAGGCATCGGAAAAGTTAAGCTGCCGGGCGTACTCATCGTCCAGCTTTGATTTATTGGTATAGACGGCTCCCATCTCGTCCGATTCATTGAAGAGATGGTGATACCGCTTGTCATAGCATTTCTTCCGGTCGTTTCTGTTCGTATTCGTCCTAAGAAGATCATAATAGGACGAGGAGTTGACGGCAAACGTCTCACCGTTGCCAAGAGTTATATTCCCGGCCTGGGTGACATTGTTGGTGATTAATTTTTCGGCGTTTGTATCCAGCTTCATGAGCTGGTTGGACAGATCTGCCAGATATGCGGCCTGGGTTTCATTCTTGGGACGGTGATCCGCAAAGCGAATGTACCCGGCCTCAAGGTAGGGGCGGTATTTTTCCAGCTCCGGTTTCTCTCGGAAGAGTCTCTCCCACTCAGACCTAGTCAGCGACTTCAGCTTCACATCGGCAAAGGATGTGGCCTTGGTGTATTCTGTGGACAGATTCTGGACATCAGAGAGGAAGGCCTGGAAGAACTCATCATTGACGTTCAGGCTGTTTTCGGCATTGGCATACGCATATAGAACGCCCATCGATTTGGAGACGTTTTCATCACTCGTAATGTAATCAAGCAGCACATACCCTGTCAGGTTATCAAACTTGGGCCGGAAGGTCTGGTTCATCTGCTCGATGGATAGGTTCAGCCTCTGATATTCTCTCTTCGCAGCGTCTTTGTCCTTGTAGAGAAATGATAGGTCCCAGGAGGTGGTGACATTGCGGACATCAAGGCTCTGAGAAGTATCGTTTTCTGACGCATTCAAAGACGGAGCGGCATCTGCCGAAAAAGCAAGGATCGTTGCTGCAACGACAGACATGACGGCAAACACGCCGACAAGTGCGATGTAATTCATCTTCTTACTCCCCTTTTGCATTTGATTTAGATCATGATGGACCCTGAATGGGCGTACGTGAGATAATAGGAGTTTCTTCTTAAAACCTTTTGGCTAGAGATGGCGAAGAGCCAATCATACTACAGCGACAGGATGGATGATGACGCCTTCTCTGGCTCTCGGTCCCTCAGCTTCTTGAGCTCGGATCTTATTTGCTCGATCATCTCTTTTTTATAAACATTTCTGTTATCTATCTTATCTGTATAAATCCCCAAGCGTCCCAGGTACATGCGGACAGATTGAGCGGCTACTCCCAATTTATTCCCAATCTCTTTGGGCGTGGGCTCGTATCCCTCCTCAAGATCCTTAATTACCAGTTCAAGGGCGGATATGATGATGAGAACCTGTCCACTGCGCGCTAACAGTGCATGGTCCATTATTCCATGATCGACTTTGCCATGCTCTGCCAGGAGATCTTCTACCAGCTTCAGCACCCCTTCGCGGTGAACTATTATCTCCTCCCGGACGATATTTCTTATCCATTCTTCTTCGGTTGAGGCATGCCCTCTTAACAGATCTATAGCCGCACCAACGATCTCCGAACGCGACCGACCAGTGCGTTTCGCTTCTTCATCAAGCCAGGATAACCTCTTATCTGTGAAATAGATTGAGACGGACTGCTTTACAGCCATAGTAATTGGTTAGTGGGTCCTACTATATAAATAAAGGTAGAAGAAGATATGTTAGAACAGAGTGTATTAGACGCAAGTCTTTTATAACGGATGGAACCTTTATAAACGTAGCAAATTGAATCGAAATTGAATCGAGATCAATCCGGATATTTTAGACTGCATGAAGTTTAATCATCTATCGATGCAGAGATAGATTTCAAGATCCCTTCGGAGAAAGAAAAATAATCAGGAATATAAAGGATGATATATCAATGAAAGATGAGAGCGGGAAACAGGGCAAAAAAGGCAAGATCAAAGTAAGCAAGAACGGACCGTATATCGTTTCAGGCGAAACACCTCTGGCCGAGCATGAAATAGAATACGATGTTGATGGAAACCCATGCAAATGGCAAGAAGGAAAGAGATTTCCATCCCAGGAGAGTTATGCCCTGTGCCGATGCGGAGAATCCAAGAAAAAACCGTTCTGCGATGGCACACATGCAAGAATCAATTTCAACGGAACCGAGGTGGCAAGCACAGAGCCGTATCTCAATCAGTGCGAGTCGATCGAGGGACCTGCTCTGAAGTTGACTGATGCTCAGCATTTATGTGCTTCCGCTCGTTTCTGCCATCGAGCAGGAGGGACCTGGAACCTTACAATGCAATCAGATGACCCCGAGGCCAAGAGAATTGCCGTAGAAGAAGCGGGAGATTGTCCATCGGGCCGTCTGGTTGCCTGGGACAAGAAGACAGGTGAAAAAGTCGAACCGGAATTCGAGCCCTCCATCGGAGTAGTAGAAGAAGATAGCCAGGCCGGCAAAATCGGGCCGCTTCGAGTGTGCGGCGAGATTCCAATTGAATCCGCCGATGGCGCAGCCTATGAGGTTCGCAATCGTGTCACGCTCTGTCGCTGTGGCAAGTCCCTCAACAAGCCTTTCTGCGATAGCAGCCACCTGGAAAGGTAGTGCCGATCCAGGAAAAACAATATCCCTATTGAAACCTAACATGACAACAGATTGAATAAAAGGTGTATTATGAAGAGTTCGATTAAATATGGATTGGCGCTATTCTCAGTGCTGATAGCTGTCTCTTTGGGAGCGGCTTATGGCGTTGAGCAAATGGCTTCCAACAACAGCAGCAATGCAATGCCGTTGAACAATACAACAATAGCTGCCGGCAACCATAGCAATCTGTCTCAGTTCGAAGCAGAGGCGAATGCCGTTGTCGACCACATTGCCACGTTCGACAACCTGGACTACGTTGTATTCACCCAGCAACAGTGGGAGAGGCTGCATGAGAGCCACTCCAAGGACGTAGTTGTTCACTGGCCCGACGGACATCAGACTGTGGGCATCGAGAAACACATCGAGGATCTAAAAGCTATGTTTGTCTATGCCCCGGATACTCGGATAAAGGTCCACACCGTGAAGTTCGGTTCGGGCGACTGGACGGCCGTTATTGGGATAATGGAGGGGACCTTCACTAAACCTATGCCCACGGCAGATGGCAAGACTATCCAGCCGACGGGAAAGCCTTTCAAGATCACCATGTGCACTATTGGCCATTGGAAAGATGGAGTAATGAATGAAGAGTATTTGTTCTGGGATAATCTCACTTTCATGAAGCAGATCGGCCTTGCTTAGTGGACAGAATAAGTAAGTGAAAGTGAATTTGTTGCCTGTTGCAAGGTATTGGGGGAGCACCATCTGCCCAGATGAGGCCGCTTTCCCGAGACGGCAACAGCCTATGGAAGCAGAAAGAGTGGAGCCTCGTCTGCAAGGGGGATACCCTCAATAGCAAGCGATGTATCACCTCTATCATTTATTTGAATAGCACAAGATCTGTTCGCACTATTCTTCGCAATCTATTTTGCTATGATGATAGATCGCTCCAATGAAGTGTACAAAACATGGGAGACATATAGCGCCTGGAAGGGCAAAACTCATAACATAAGGCGTTTGTTGGCCGCATCGATGTTGAAGCCTTGATGCAAATGGTTCAGGGCAACTATTCCTCTGGCCAGGTTGGTTGAATCTGATGCGGCGATCCCGCAGCAACCCAATCCGACGACATTCCAGCCATCCGGCACAGAAATGGAGACTTCAATCGCGCAGCCAAACAAAATACATCAGTTTTTTCAATATTGGTCATGGTTTTCAAAAAGAGTTTGAACTTGCATAGACCAGTCTATCAAAAGAAATATATATCTAATGTGAATAAGACCTACATATGGGGAGGGCATCTCGTTCGACATAAGACAATTCCCTTCTAAGATGCCCATTCCATAATATAATGATTAGCAATGCCGGTCTGACTTAAATCGGACGGATTAGAGGTTGCCCTTGAGCAACATGTAAACGAAGTAGACTACAGTTACGAATATTGCCAATCCAGCCAGGAACCATACGGTCCTCCAGAGGGCAACAACGATTATGATTGCCAGAACCAGCAAAAGCAAGTTCTTGATACTTCTCTCAATAGCCATGTGTTGAATTGCGTCGTCTTGCAATAAAATCGTTTCGACAGAGTGATCGCCGTACTGCCTGCCATCTTGTCGCTATGGCAGCAGGTTCCCCCAATGAAGACGCCCGCAAGAAACGATAACTATTAACAGATTACTCTCTGATTAACGGAAGGTGATAAGCACGGACACTATCGATTTTGCGATCATGAAAGCAATTGCCGACCTTAAGGTTCCCTGCCCGAGAGCAGATAGGATCAATTCTCTCGTAAAACTTGATCCGGAAGAGCTTGGGGCACGCCTGGGGGTCCTGGAGATGCAAGGATATGTGAAGAACCAATGCGAGATGAATAAAGTGGATAGCCTCCCGAACGGCATGTATGCGGCAGGGCTGACTAATCTGGGGAAGCGGGCATTGGCAGGGCCAAGATGGTAAGAACATGGTAAGAACGATTCTAATGTAGACCGATTGGAATCACCACCGGCATCTAAAATGCGAAGAAAATATCAAGAAACGTGGGCGCGCGTTCGATGCCGCGCCACGCTTGTGAATTCTCCATCAAGTTACCGTGTACTGTATCCAGAGCCTTTCCGGACCTGCATCCCATTGCAGTCTCTTCTGGAAGGATTCCCATTCCTTATCAGTCGCCTCCATTGGTTTGCTTATTGATCCGCTCTCAGGAATTCGGTCGCTGCGCAGCACCCTGCCCCTGGCCATCTCCATGAGCCTTGCGGTCAGTTTCTCATCAGGATGATCCCATCCCATCACATCTTTAGCCCATTTTTCATCAACAGGAATCAATGCAACCAGTTCGATGCTCGCCATCATCTCCAGCCCTTTCTCCCGCAATGTTGCGTTCCGGCTTCCGTGATGCCCTACCTTGTAGAGCACTGTTCTCGCGATCAGGTCGGCTCCAGTTACCCTCCCTTTTGCCCCGTCCGTTGCCGCTCCTGCCGTCCCCGTCTCAACACTCTGCTGCCACGTTAGCTTCTGCCAGGATAGCCAGTTGCCCACCTGAGCATCCCCTGCGAAGAGGAGAACTTTAGGGGGATTCGTTTCCGTCAGCTCAAAAGCCAGCACGAGGCTGGTGTTATTGGTCATGCTATTAATGCTCAAAGCGATCTGGCCGGCCGCCTCCAGCCAATCCGACTCGATCCACCTCCACTCTTGATCCATCTTTTCGCCTCTGGAAAAACCGTAATGCTTTGCAAAAAAACTGCCGAATTTCGGATGCCCCTTCGCTTTATTCTCAGGGATTACGAGATCTTTGTCGAAGGGATTGGAGCGATTGAATAGATCATCATCCCCGGATAAGGCCGCACCCGTTGCGGCCGATGCTGCAGCCATAAAAGCCATATCGCCGTCTATCGCGGCATGACTGAGATATGTCTCATTCAGCCCTTCGAGCTTCTTGAGAGACTCGATATCCTTGGGCGGGCCAAGGACATAGCACTTGACGCCTTTTACGCCCGGCAGGGAGAAGGGCGCCTCGCCCGGCCTGCGATAATCCTCGGGTCTCTCCAGCTTTTTGTCGACCCAGGATCGTATAGCACTCAGAGCATTGGCATTACGACCTGATGAGACGGACGTGGTGCTCGCTAATGCCGCATTTTCATCAGCATGGTCCGGGCTTTGGCCGGAGTTTTGATTGGATTCCAAACCCGGCTCAAAATCGAGAATTCCCTCCAGTCGCTCTCCGAGTGGATTACCGGCCAGCTTCAGCCGCGATACAGCAGCGTTCAGGGCTCGAATCTTTACGCCGTATTGCGCCTTGAGCTGTTTTGCCACCGGGTCGCTGGGGTCCTCGGTCCAGGCCAGCCAGAGATTGTCGATCTTCATCTTTCCGAATGAGGACTCACCTTGCAGGAAGCCCGATATATGGTCTGTATGCTCATGGGTGACAGCTATCACGTGCAGATGATTGTTGGTGGCTTTTGCGATATCCGAAGCCACAAGCATCAGCCTCTCCTTGCCTCCTGTCCACTTTTGATGAACACCGCAGTCGATGAGCACATAACGCGCCTCACCGGTATCTGACCGGAATGCGAGAAGGAAGCAGTCACCAAAGCCGGTATTGTACATTCGAACAGCAACACCCTTCGCCGGTGGAACCAATGTCGTATCGGTTGCTGTTGGGGCTATAATCTCCTTCGCCGGCATCACATCTCCTCCTCCCGCCGCAGCCGATGTAGGCTGGCAATGGGCTCCAAAATCAAACCCTGCTCGCCATTGAATTGAGAAAATTCTTTGCCGGGATCGCCCAGATACGTGGCTTGCAAAGACGGACCGGACCCGCTCTGAAGATATTTACGCATCCGTTCGATGCGATTCTGGCTTGATAGGTCCTTGTAAATGCAGTACCTGACCCTTGCCGTTTCCAGGTCAACCAGGAGAGTGCAACCGCCTCGGAAGACGAAGTCGGGCTCCATTGGTGCCAATTCGCCGCTCTCAACCTTCCTTTGTTTTTCCGCGTCATAGTATCCACGACGGCGCTGAGTCATTTCTATGACAAGCTCGGTGACGGTCTGGCCGCCTGGCCCGATGCGGCGTGCCGGGCGAATAGAGTGAACCTCCAGCTCAGGTAGACCATCTTTATCCCGATAGACGGCATCCGTCTTATTCTTATCCAGTTTGTCCATCTGCAGGTGGGCTGCTTCAGCCGCGGCAAGGGCTCCGGGGTCCATGAACCATTGGTGCAGAGTTCTCCGGCATTCCCTGGTTTGAAGGAAGACCTTTTCAGGATCTGATCCCCGGTTCCAGCGAGGGAACAGCTTTTGCAGGCCATCCGGTCCGTGGAATAGCAACTCGAATTCCTTTTGCTCAATCTCCGTCGGTTCATGCCAGAGCAGGCTCTCCACAGACAGGTTCCGGACATCGTGCGGATAGATGCCGCGCCTCCGGAAGGCATCGATGATGGCGAGCCGGTAGTTCTGGGAATCGTACGTGACCAGGCTTTCGTCTGCCGTGATCAGAGCCCGCAGATAGTCGCCAAAATCCGTATCCACAGGCGGACAGTAGTCCAGAGCCCGAATGCAGATATTCAGGATGTGTCCGGACGTCTTGGCAGCCTCCTCGGCCAGTCGCTCCACCAGGTCGGAGCTGATTTCGCCGGGGTTAAGGATGCCGGTTCCCGCGGTTGCCAGCCGCAGAAGATCCTGTATCCGCGACTTGTAGATGGTTAGAAAGGCATCGAAGACCGCGGCCACAAAGATCGCGCCACGGTCGTGCGGCTCGTTCGCCTGCAGGATATCTCCGGGATCGGGCAGCTTTGCCGTCCACTTCTTCGTCTGGGGATCGATGTCGCCTATGGCGCTTCGCAGGGCACCATACTGTCCAAGGGCCTGCCCAAACTGGAATGCCAGCTCCCCCAAGAAGCTCTGGTCCTGAAGATTTCCTCTGGTGCGGGCAATCTGGTTCTTTAAAACGCCCGGGTAGGTGAAGTGCTGGAAGAGGGCCACAACATCGGCCAATGCCTCATGCAGAGCCAGAACATCCATATTGGACGGCTCCATGAACCTGGGGTGGAGGCCGTCTATCAGGGCATGAGTAGTCTCGTGGGCCACAATGTCATGAGAGAGACAGGCGAAGACCGTCTCCCCTGGCATGTCCTGACTGTACTTTGTGGACGATGCAGGAAAATAGCCAAACAAGAGCGCCTTTTTTGCGGAGCTGTAGTAGGCATTGGCTTCCCGCAGTGCATGAGGATAGATTCTGAGACGCTCCACGTACTCCTCCTCATATATTCCATTAACCAGGGTGTGCCGGCTGGACCAGAGAGCCCGGCGGCCCAGGGCCTGCTCGAAATGGTCTATGGTCTTCCTGGCAACAGCATAGACCATCTGCTGGTGAAACTGCGGGTTTCCTTCTGATGGAGGGAGACCATCCTGAGCGAGCAGCTTCGGTTCATTCAGGTTGACAGGGGCATAGAAAGCCTGGCTGGCAGGATCGTAGTCCACGACTTCAAGATAACTGTCGGTCGGCCCATAGTCCACATCGTCCTCCCAGGGGACCTCGATAGTTACCAGGTTGACCTCATAGGTCTCCAACTGCCGGCTCAGTATAGGGTCAAAGGCAAAGGCGCGCAACCTCCGGCAAGGCGGAATTGGCGTTTTAACAACATCCAATTGCGGCATCATGGAGGAGGGCCGCTTTTCGCAAGATTCGGGCATCAAACAATTCACCAACCGATAACTTGATCAGGTATATGTTTGAACTGTTATAAAAACATATTTTGCAGGATGTGGTAACAGCAGGGCGAGGCCATCACATTTGGTTTTCAACCCAACTCGAAGCTCGTTACGCCATAGATTCTATCCATCGGTAGGCCTGGGTCTTCCCTGGTGTACATGCGCACAGTCTCGAATACGGGATGCATATGGTGACGTTTGGCCAGATCCAGTGCAGCAGAGTTTTGCTCAGGCGTATCCAGGAAGACCGGCGCACCCTGGGGGGCATGGCCGCAAAGAGCAGAGAACAGATCATCAGCCGCCTTCTTATCATTGGCGAAAAGCGGCCCTATTTTGTGGCCTTGATGGCATTCCCTGAGGACACCGTAACCCACCAGTTCACCCTTGTTCAGGGCTCCGATGGCGATCCCTCCCGGCTGCCTGATCCATGATTTGGTGAATGCGTGCCTGGGGGCAGGAAAGAACTGGTCGTCATAGGCTAGTAGATCTTCCATGGGCACTTCTGAGAGGTATTTTATCCCCTCAGCTCCGCGTTTTTGCCCTATCCCAGTTCCCTGGTGGCGCACGCTCCTGTAACATGGCTGGAAACCCTTCCGCTCATACTGCGTCTGCTGCGCAAGGACTCCATCAAGCCCGATATTCCTGCCTTCTAAGTGCTTCATCCCCACGTTCCAGATCTCTGTGCCCAATCCCCGCCCTCTGAACGGAGGTTGGACTATGTAAAACCCCAGGAATCCAAAAGAGTCTCCGTAGGCTACTACCGAGATGCTTGCTACTGGTTTGCCTTCGAATATCCCCACGAAGAAGCCTTCCGGATCTGCTGCAAAAAAGGTCTCAGCATCGTGAATACCGGGATTCCATCCTTCGGAACCGGCCCAGGATATGGCGAGATCAAATTCGCGCCGGGTCATCTTTCTGACCATGTACCCTTCTATTGACATTTCCGGCACCTCCTAAAATGTTATGATTGAGACCTCGATCTTGGCGGGCAAGAATTGAGGATCTTACAGTTCGATCTTCGCAAGCTCAGATTGTAGGTTCTGAGTTAGCCCTTTATTTAGGCGTTTTCATGGCAAGTATATCGACGGAGCCTGCAAGTTATCCATATCCAGTTATGCAACTAATCGGAGCTGGAGTCAGCCCCTGTATCCCGCTCCTTGGCTTGGGAAGGGCGGCATTGGAACCGTTTGAATTGTTTTGAGGTGCCTATTCGAGACCCAAAGATGATGATCGCCCTAATCAGTTTGTTTTTTGCCACAAATTTCAAATAGATCCCGCATAGATCTTCATCAAAAAATGTAAAGAATAAAGAGGGAAGTGGTGCGAAGTATGAAGATTGGTACATATTTAGTCATATTTCTTGTAGCCTTTGTATGTATGCCATCATTGGCAATGGCATTTGAACCTAATGCAGTCGATACAAATCCCGAGCTATCCGGTCAAGGCGTTGTAGATCCTCTGCCTTCCTGGAACGAGGGATCGACAAAAATCGCCATCCTCAGTTTTGTGGCAAATGTTACTAACACGAGCAATCCGGACTATGTGGAGCCTGTTGAGAGAATCGCCACCTTTGACAACGATGGTACTCTGCTGCGCGAGTATCCGGATTACGTCCAGTCTCTCTTCATGTTCGATCGAGTTAAGGATATGGCCCCGGAGCACCCTGAATGGAATGATACCAAACCCTTCAGCTCTATCCTTTCTGGCAAACGATTCGCTCCCAGCAACTTAAGTACCATAGAGGCAATGCAAATCTATGTCACCACCAGTTCGAATTTGACTGCTGACGAATACATGAGTCTGACAAGAGACTGGCTCAATAGATCCAGGGACGCTCGCTTCGGGCTCCCATATACCAGGTGTGTCTATAAGCCGATGTTGGAGTTGTTGAGCTATCTGCGAGACGAAGGCTTCAAGACCTATATAGTGACGGGTGCAGACGAGGACTTCGTTCGTGCCTTCTCTTATGAAGTATATGGAATCCCCCCGGAACAGGTGATAGGTTCCGCCTTTAAGCTCCAGTTCATTGAAAATAACGGTAGCTGCTCGGTTAGGAGGCTTCCAGAAATCCTGGTCCTCGATGAAGGTCAGGAGAAGGCTAAGGAGATTCAATTGAACATTGGCCGTCGCCCAATCTTTGCCTATGGCAACTCGGATGGGGACATTCCTATGCTTCAATTCGCCACCGGAGGCAATAGGCAGGGTATGGGTTTACTGAATCACCACGACGACCCGATCCGCGAGTACGCATATGATAATGGGTCCGCTGTCGGAAGGCTGGATAAAGGGCTTAAGATGGCAGGAAAATGGGGCTGGCAGGTGGTCAGCATGAAAAACGACTGGAAATATATCTTTTAGAGACAATACTTTTTACCTTTTTTCTCCGAAGAGTTAATGGCAGTGCATCAAGTCTGGCTCGGGTCTTATCGATCTTCTCACCAGAGAATGTTTCGCCCCTAGAATCCACTGCGATGCTTTTGATACCCAAATCAACATCGAGAACTTCTTTAGGCATTGCTGGGTTGGGTTTGGGAACCTCAACTACTACACAAAGATAGAACTCTTTATTCCTGAAGATAAAGTCTGCCTGCCCTCGGATTCAATCCATTCTATGCATAGTTTCATGGAGAGCGTCAGCTTGCTCTGTTTCAACTACAACTTAGACTTTGAGGGTTTGCATCATGATAGTATAGATATATATAGTCTGTGAAATAAATACTTAACGTACGGGACTGCCCAATTCCTCCGCACCCTGAAAGATGCGGCCTCCTTGGACAACGAGGTGAAGGGGTGATCACTCAGATCTCCAACCGCTTGAACTCCTCCAGCTCTTCTATGGTGAGTATCTCTTGCCAGGGGGTCGGCGTTATCAAATCCACTGCCCGGCCAGCTCGGATGGTCTTTTCTATTTTTACGAGCCCCTCCTCTTCCAGCCTCTTCACCGCGCCTCGAGCTTTACCAGTCGTCCAAGACATGAGCTTTGCCAGTTGATAGACGCTTGAATTGGGCATTTCGCTGATCTTCTCATAGAGGTCCCATTCTTCGTCTTCAGCTCTGGCGGTTCTTACAAGATTGGCTCTCTGTATGGATCGCATGTACTTCCTACCTGGATTGGAATCTATTTAAGCTTTTTGACATATGCTAATACCATAAAAGATATGTCAAATGGTTTATCATAATATTTAAATCCTATAGAGATATAGTATTTGGCAATGCTGACCGACTTCGAGCGGGATATCCTGGTGAAATTGTGTCTTGAGACTAATATGGCCAAGGCGGCGCATCTACCTGAGCATGTTCTTGTACGCCGGTTCCCGAACATGGGGCATCAGGTTCGGAAGGCATTGAGCAAGCTTATCAGCAAGGGCTACGTGGCACGACATCCAACGAGAAACGAGATGACATATCAACTTACCGATATTGGTCGGGAAGAGTGCCGGAAGATGAAAGCAAAGGCCTGATAGTGCCTGTCCGCACCCGATGTAGGGCTGATGTGCCACTACCAGCAGATAAAAACGTTATTTCGTGAGGGTGACGATCACTTCGCCTCCTTATAGCGGCCAGTATGACATGAGGATCCTGAACAAGGCCTTCGAAAGCGCCCTGAATTCCGATGTGATGGAGTTGACTCTGTACGATGGATTCGCAAGCGATATCTGAGCAGATGCAAAGCCTCCTGGAGAGAATCCGCCGCTTGGAGGACGCCTATAATGGCGGCTGGATCTCGGCGGTGGAGGAGAAATGGATTTTTGCCTCGGTGGACGACCCCACCTATACCCTGGCCATTCCAGGAGACTTTTCCTGGAGAGTATTGCAGGGGGCAAAGGGTGAGGCTGCAGCAGGCCGGTGGGGCGATTAAGTACTTCATTGTAACCGGCGTGAGCTATTCCTCGCCCAGCACGACTCTGACGCTCTACGGCGGCACTGACTACGACCTGGCCAATTCTGCAATCATCGAACCTTATTTCTCGATGGCAAAAACTCCCTATGGCTTCCCCCTGGATGAGGCCAAATGGAGGGTTGAGAGCCTGGTGACATCGGATAGCTCTCAAGCGTCGCCTGTGGCTGGAACCTGGTATAATAAGGGCGTATCTCTGGCGGTACCTATTGGTCGCTGGAAGGTGGAGTACGCTGCAGAGCTGGAGGTTACGAGGGCCGCGGCGGGAGCCCTTGATGTCTTTGCAACTTTGTCTACGGCTGCCAACTCGGAGGTGAATAAGGAGACCACGACGAAGATAGGCATCAGTTCAGACACTTCGATGAAGGATCCGTAAGCCATTGCGGCTACCTGTTGGATCTGGCAGCCAAGGGCACATATTATCTGAACTGCAAGTCGGGTCTAGGCGTCCATGACGGCGATCACTTTCAAGGGAAGCGAGCAAAAGACGAAGGTGAGGGCGGTGTGCGCTTATTTATGTGGGGGGATGTTTATCATTTACACATTTTTAAAATGAAGTAGGACCGAATAGGTCAGGATTAGGTGAGTTGTAAGTTAGTTAGCATCTGAATTACCTTTTTCATAGTGAAATAGACGAAACTAAGCGTATCTTTTTCCGTAAACAAGCGATATCCGCCCAAAAGCTTAATTATTACTTCCATCCGACCGATGTACACCTGTTCAAAAGAGTGCGTTCGTGAGTAAGTATGGCGCGTAAACCTGTTTGAAAACGAAGCCTATTTTGGACGTATTGATGCCTAGATAATAAGGAGATACTATGGATTGTAACTGCGATTCGGGACGCTCAATAGTTCCAGTGTCCTATACCGGATGGGCTGTGGCCGAGATGAGAGCCATCGAATCCGAACGGCGAGACGCCCTTTTTCACGATGTTCTAGCCAGAAAACTGACCGGGGATAAAGGAAAGGAACTCTTGGCTTGCCTTCAGATGACTGACGAGTTCAATTTTGAGATGGTCATGAGAACGAAGGTCATCGACGATCTGATTTATCAGATTGTTCGGTCGCACAGCGATGTTGTCCTCAATCTGGCTGCTGGACTGGACACCCGCCCTTATCGATTAGACCTACCTAGTCAACTTAGATGGATAGAGGCGGATTACCCCGGCGTCGTTCAATATAAGAATAAAACCCTAGCCGATGACAAACCCATGTGTCAGCTAGAACGACGCCCTGTGGACCTGTCCGACGACAAGGCCCGGCGAGACCTCCTGCGTCAGGTCAATGGAGAAACGCGGCAAGGGACAGTGATCACTGAGGGCATACTTGGATATCTGACCGAGGAAAACGTCGAGGCACTGGCTCGTGACCTTCACGCGCAGGAATCGATCAAGTGGTGGATCACAGGAGTGACGAGTCGCGAGTTTGCCTCGTGGATGCACGAACGAATCTGGAGCTCAATGAATCCTACGTTGGCCCCATGGATCCAAGAAGTTATCAGGGACGTGATGACTCCCATGTTGGCCTCGTCGATCCAAAGCCGATTGGCACAACAGGGAACGGAATTCTTCCGAGCTTTTGGATGGGAGACGGCAGCCTTCCACAGCTTTATCTCAGAGGGGCAAAGGCTAGGGCGAATGCCTCCTTTAACTTGGCCCAGTAAAGCAACATCGGGTCTCGAGCAGTCCGGGATTGCGATATTGAGGCGGCTAGATAGCTGAAAGCTTTCCCAGAGGTTCTGTAAAGTCTGCGGTATCTCCCCTCTTTAAAAAATGCCTGTCAAAACGCGGTAGCTATAGGCGAGTATCAAAATCTAATTATTTTGAGGTGACAATGTCTGTTAATAGTGCAATGTGGCGTCAACGGATAATCACCAGCAATAAAAATAATTCAATTATTTGTATATTGCCGCCCATCTTACAAGGGATGTAGTTATTCCATAACTACATCAGGCCACACGAAGGACTGAAGGGAAAACGCCTTGAAGCATGTGGGATCGAGATCAAGGGTGATAACAAATGGATGACACTAATACAGAATGCGAGCCAAAAAGAGAAAATCAATTAGAAGACTATTCGGGGAGCACTCATAGCTTAATGGTGGACGATGCAAGATCGGCCTTTCTCCAGCTCGAAAACTGGATGAACTCATTAGATCTGAAAGCTTCCATAATGATCGCTATAAATGCGATATCGATCTCGTCATTAGAACCAACGATGCATTTTAGCCAACAAATACCAATCTTAAAATTCTTAATTATTGTATTTCCATTCACATCTATAATATTAGCTTTATGCTGTTTGTGGCCGCGTTCCTGGACAAGACCAAATGGGATGAACACAATTGAATGTTATGCGGATAAGAAGTTTGATTATGCGGCCTCAAAATTAGCAAAAAACTATGCAAATGGCGAGAAAAAATTGAAAGAAGCATATAACGACAAATTTGAATATCTCCAACTCAGCATTATCTGCACCGTGATCTCATTAGGATTGTCATTTATGCTTATTTTACATCAGATTTTTTAGGCCTAAAACTTTCTTTGAAAGGGTCCCAAGCTTGTTCATCTGGAGATACATCTTTAGCTGTATATCGCTTAGGCTTATCGGTTTGTTTATCGTCTTCGCACATCTCATCATCCATCCTACGAAGAGTTTAGAGACTCACCGATATTTATTACTATCTCCATTAACTATAACAGCCTTAAAAAATCGAAGTTTTCAAAAGAAGTTAAATGCATTGATTTAGGGAAATTAGCTACCTTGTTTTGACAGGCATTCCAAGATACTGTTAGATACCTAAGACTTTACAGAACTTCCCATCGTTAGGATTTTATAGTGGATTCTGCTATCTGATGAACGGTGAGGAGATGAAAAGGCAAGCTCTTATCGGCGGTATCATCCTAGTTTTGGTCATTCTAGGCGGAATTGGCTATAATCTGATCACTCCAACAAATGCTGTAGTCGTAAATATCGGCCATATTGGACCACTGACAGGAGATGCAGCTATGTATGGGGAAATGGAGAAACAGGGTATCGATCTAGCTGTGGCAGAGACAGAGGCCAACGGTGGGATCAAGGGCGATCAACTAAAGGTCATCCACGAGGACGATCAGGCTAACCCTACATCGGCAACAAATGCTATCAATAAATTAATTACTGTCGATAAAGTTGTCGCTGTAATTGGGGAATTACAAAGTACGACCACGTTGGCAATTGCACCTATTGCGGAAAGGAACAAGGTCGTCTTAATTTCCCATGCAGCTAACTCAAACAAGCTCTCAGGTATAGGTGAATATATATTCCGAATTTATCCCACCAATACTGAGGAAGGTCAAAAACTTGTGGAACTTGCTTCTTCGCTAAATTTAACAAATGGTGCTACTCTCTACGTCAACAACGATTTTGGCACAGACCTAGAAAGTGCTGTCGATAAAGCTTTTACTGAAAATGGAGGCAGCATAGCAATTTCAGAAGGATACAATCCTGACGCAACCGATTTCAGAACCCAATTGACAAAAATCCAGGCAAAGAATCCTAGCGTGATCTTTCTTCTCGGATACCCCAAAGATATGGCCATGATATTGAGACAAGCGAAAGAGATTGGATTAAAGTCTCAGTTCCTTGCAGACGACACCTTCAACTTACCCCAAATCATTGACTGGAGCGGAAATGCCACAGAAGGTGTTATTTTCGTTGTTCCGTCAAATGGAGATCCCAGCCGGTGGCAGGATTTCAATCAAAAAATCAAGGGCAAATACGGAGAAAACGCCACTATCATAACTGCCATGGCTTATGATGCAACAAAACTATTGGTAGCTGCTATGGAGAACAGCGGCACAACATCAGATGCGATAAAGACCGGACTCACTCAGATCAAGGATTATCCTGGTGTTACGGGAAATATCACTTTTGATAAAAACCACGATGTGGTAACCCGATTATTCGACACCCAGATTGTGAAAGGCGGGAAGTTTGTGGAGTATGCGGCGTAGAGAGGCACCACTATTTTTTAATAAAATAAGAAATTTTGTGCCAATCAAAGAAAGGAAACCAACAATGCTCAGGTGAGCCGCCAGGTGTGCATACGTCACGGGTTTCAAGTGTAGAATTATGGAGTACATCATATGGCCACTTTAGTCTGGGATAACAACCTAATCAATTTGAGGGATCTCCTAGCTGATTTGTATTGGGATAGGTCAGAATCGCGCCGGATCGTGCAACAAGCCAGACTCAACGCTGGTTTAATCGCCTTCAACGATTCTCCAATCAACAATTGGCACATCATTTTGGATCGTGCCAGACAGGACGCTGCATGCGTAGATGCCATCATTGATGTTGCCATCGGCGAGCAGCCGCGGTCGAAACAGGAGTTGTTGGCCAGGGCTAAAGAGCACATGCTGCTCAACCTTCGCGGGGTTGATATTAAAGATGTGAATTGGAAACACCCGTTGGATTCTGTTCAACTCGAACAAATCACTGGCAAACAAAGCACATTGCTTGAAATCTCATTTTTGGAGCAGGGGCTGCAACGAGCTAAAGCCGTTGCGCGGATAGATTTGGGTGAGTGCGGCAGCGGGTCTGGTTTTCTGATCGGCGATGACTTGCTGCTGACAAACAATCATGTGCTGGAAGATAAGACACAGGCGCGGGCAGCTAAGGTGCAGTTCAATTACCAGAAAACATTGAGAGGGCTGAATGCCTCCTACGATGAGTATGATCTCGACCCAGACGGCCTGTTCAAGACCTCGAAGGATAACGATTGGACTGTGGTAAGAGTCAAGCCCAAGCAAAGTAAGTTGGCGGGCGAAAAGTGGGGGTCGCTAAGACTTAGTGAGCAGCATCCCAAAGCAAATGATTTTACTATCATTATCCAGCACCCCGGCGGTGGGCCAAAGCAAATTGCGCTATACCATAATGTTATAACGTTCATTGACTCAGCCAATCGCTTTGTGCAATACCTAACCGATACGTTACCTGGATCATCCGGCTCGCCGGTGTTCGATACGGATTGGAATGTAATTGCATTACACCATAGCGGTGGATGGCTGCGAGAGCAGGGCAAAGATCCTGGGAGAGAGTTTTACCGTAACGAAGGTATTCACATAAACGCAGTTATTTTGGGATTGAAGGATGCAGGTGTAACCTAATATGGCGAACATGAAATGGTCCGATTACCACCAGGAACTAGAGGATGTTTTTTCCGAGTTGTATTTAGAGACACCAAGCATCCGGCGCATCATGAACCAAGCTGGTTTAGACCCCAGATTTATTAATTTTAACGGTTCTTCAGTGAATATATGGGATCAAATCATCGAGATAGCAGATCAGGAAATGTTAATAAGTCTTATAATAAATGCGATGAAAGATCATCCCAGAGATAAACGATTGTGGAAATTGCATAAAGAACATACAGTCTCGAAGGAAAAAGAACCGAATGATGAGTTGCGTGAACTCATTTTAGTAGAAATTAAGTTTGTCATCGCTGCAATGAAGTGGAAAGATGCTTCTGGAATCATAAAAGAAGACGGCCTTGAGAGGGGTGCTATATGGAATGGAGTGAATTCTAATTTGTATTTCCAGGAGATAAGTAAAGAGCTGAAAAAAATTGGCATTAATAATTTGGTTAATAGATATGGCTCAACTAGATGCGACTGGAAGCCATTATTGGATTCCGGAAAGGATTCTAAAATGGATTCTGCAGATAATATAGAATGTATAATACGCGATGTATGCAAAAAAATAGAAGATATAAGTGAGCGCAGAGGCGGTAAAAGGACAAGAATCAAGCCCTGTTTTGAATCTAAATTCCTTGGTGATGATGAGGATAAAAGAAAGGGAGAAAAGGCTGAACTAAGGAATAATAACTCGGAATACGTGCTGATAATAGATGCCATTTCGATCTTTGATCCGATATTAGAGGAACGTCTGAATTTTTCGGGATTAATTCATAATCCCAAGGTAGCTGTAATTATCGTTTACCCAATTAATTCAATGTCATTTGAGATTAATAGATTGATTGAAAAAATGATATCTGAAAGATTAAATGATGCGCACATTAGATTTTATGAAGACCTTGATAAGCTATGCGACATAAGTATCGGAAATCAGGCCACTTTTAACCGTAGGCTTGATTGTATCCTAACTCAAAAGGTCGAAAATGCCAGCGTCCTTAGAGCGAATTCATTGAGTAGAGAGTTACAATCAAGAAAATTAGGAGGAACGACAGGGTTTTTGCCCACATGATGAGGATTCGGGAGAGATACGATGATTTGCACATTTTATTCCTATAAAGGCGGTGTAGGCCGGTCTATGGCGCTCGCAAATATAGCTTGGCTGCTCTACAATAAAGGACATAAAGTTATGATGATCGATTGGGACTTGGAAGCACCAGGTCTTGAGAGATTCTTTTATAAAAAAAGTGAAACTATAGAAAGGATTAAAAAGAAACCTGGGCTTATGGATATGCTTTTGGATTATAAATTTAATATTTCTAAAGAACTGCATATAAACCGGAAAAAAGATTTGCCTTATTTGAAGCCAAAGAAGATAGCGTTTAAAATATTTAGTGATCCCGGGGGCGCGGAACTCCGATTGCTTACTGCGGGAAGAAGATCGAAAGAGTATTATTCTAAATATGTAAACTCCGTTAATAGCTTCGATTGGATAGACTTTTATAAAAATTGGGATGGAGAGTTATACTTCGAGTGGCTTAGGGAGCAGCTTGAGTTGAGTATGGATATCGTTCTAATAGATAGCAGAACGGGCGTGAATGAGATAGGTGGAGTCTCCGTCAGCCAGCTCGCGGATGTTGTAGTAATGTTCTGTGCACCTAATGAGCAAAATTTAGAAGGCACCAAAAAATTAGCTAACAAGTTTAGCAAGTCTGGATTCCTAAATCTACGTCAAAAACAAAATAGAAAAGTGAATCTAATAATTGTACCCTCAAGGGTGGAAAATGCGGAGATTGACCAATTAACTGAGTTTCAGAGTGATTTTGCAGAAAGCTTCTCTAGATTTGTTCCTTATGAACTAAAAATAGGGAACGTACCTGCAGGGCTTTTTGACCGAATTTCTGTAGATAAGATCAAACCGGAGATTGCACCTTTTTGGAAGCTAATGATACCCTATACACCATATTATTCATTTAAAGAACGTTTGGCAGTAAGCGCAACAGAAATAGCCTCCAAGCCCCTAACTGATGCCTATACTATTCTCGCTAAAGATATATTGAAATTTTATCCGCGCAAAGAAGAATTAGAAAGCATATCTGATATTAGTTGGTTAGAAAGCATATCTGATATTAGTTGGGGGAATATCAAATCGAAATCTTCCACTATTAATGAGTATAGAAGTACTGCCGAAGATCTGATTAAAAACGCAGAGGATTCAATTTATCTAACATGTATCTATCCCCCGGAATTTTGGATTATAGGAAACTATCTATTTAATTGGGACAAACTTGGAACTAAGTATGACTATGGAGAACGACTTAAAAACCATTTTAGATATTTAATTCCCTTTGACACATTTGATGATAATGAATTACAGGATATTGAGTTTAAAAAGGAAAATAAATATAAAATTAATGCCGAAATATCAAACTGTCAGATTTTTTCTATTGAACTCAAAGAAAATTTTGCTTTGCTAAACTCTAAATATCTTAGGAAAGGATTGGAAGACGTGAAATTAATTACGAGAAGAAAAAGCGATGACGACCCGCTATATATTTACTCAGGAAATTACAAATCTAATGATTTAGACTCTTACAAAAAATTTTGCGATTTGATCAGTGACAAAACGGGCCTAGAGAGAATAAGAATTTTTATAACAGATATTTATGGCGATGATCTAGACTGGAAAAGAGATGCAACAATCGTAAACCAATTTATTAGAGATTATAATAAAAATATAAAACTTCGTATTTGTTCGGCAAGAGATCCTAGTGTCGCTCAGTTTTATCTTGGTGATATGATGATAATTGATAAAAAAATTGTTTTAATGTATGATCCGAATAAAGCAGAACCAAATGGGGAGAGGAGGGGACGCATACAATTAATTACTGGAGATATTGTCAAAAGATACCTTGAAATATTCCAAATTGGAAATGAGTTAAAAGAACCAAAGGATTATTGGGGGGAGATGCTAGATAGTGATAACGCAGGCCACAATGATTAGCCAGCTATTTATTAATAGTCTCATCGCGGGCAGTATTTATTCACTTATGGCTATAGGCTTTGCGATCATCTATAAAACTGTAAAATTTTTTCATTTTGCTCATGGAATTGTCTACGCTACAGGCGCCTATATCACTTATACATTTTTCCAAATCCATAGATTTGATTTCATATCTTCCTTTATTCTGGCGGTTGTATCATCCGGTTTACTCGGATTGCTAATCTATCAATTTGTCTATCGCACTCTTCAGGTAAAGAAAGCCCCGAATCTAATTTATCTTTTGGCCTCGTTTGGCGTTTTTATTTTCATCGAGAATATCATCGCTTTGATTTATGGGAATCAAATACTCTTTATGCGGCCTCTAGCGGAGGCATCCAGTTATTCTTTTTTTGGAGCGTCGATAACATTGACGCAGATTGTCATCATTGTCGTCTCAATAGCGACCCTTTTGGCCCTATGGATTTTTATCGAGAAGACAAAACTCGGATTGGCCTTGAAAGCTGTGGCAGACGATCCTCAAGCTGCACAACTGGTCGGGATTGACTCTGTTCGGTTGACACAGGTAGCCTTTTTCGTAGGTTCTGTACTTGCAGGTGTTGCTGGAGTTTTGATATCACTGGAAACGAACCTTAGCCCAACCATGGGGTTTCCCGCGATTTTTAAAGGCATTATCGCATCTATTATCGGAGGGATGGGGAGCATTCCTGGCGCAGTCGTCGGAGGGTTTTTCTTGGGGTTTGTTGAGAATTTTGGTATCTGGTATATTCCCTCAATATGGCAGGATTTTATTTCATTTACCTTCCTTATTGTATTTCTCGTCCTGAGGCCTTCAGGCTTTTTTGGTGTAATCCCAGAAAAGGAGCTGATATGAGATGGAATACGAACTGCATCTTTTCATCATAACTGGAATATTTGTGATTCTCGCCCTGAGCCTGAATCTGGTACTTGGATACCTGGGCCAACCTGCATTAGGTCACGCCGCATTTTTTGCTATCGGTGCTTATACTTCCAGTTTATTGGCATTGAACGCAGGTATTTCACCCTGGATTGGCTTGTTTATCGGTGCATCATTTGCAGCAATTTCTGGTATGATAATAGGTCATTTGACTTTTCATTTAAAGGAAGACTATTTTGGACTGGCTACTTTTGGGTTTGGCCTTATTATATATAGCGGCATAAATAATTTGACTGATGTGACCCGTGGTCCCATGGGTCTCCCAGGAATACCACAATTCATCGCATTTACTGATTTGTACAACTCTCTTATTTTTTATTGTATCCTTATTCTACTATTTGTTTTAATTACTATTTTTTTAACAAGAAGGATAATATATTCACCCTTTGGAAGGGTTGTACAATCAATAAGAGATGATGAACTGGCTGCAGAAGCTCTTGGAAAAGATACACGACAGGTCAAGATCATGATTTTTACGATTGGCGCTTTTTTTGCCGGGATCGCAGGAAGTCTATATGCCCATTATATCACCTTCATAGATCCATCTAGTTTTAATGTTATGGAATCTATTCTCGTTGTGCTTATGGTGATTCTCGGTGGCATGGGAACAATTGGAGGGCCTATCATTGGGGCAGCTGTACTGATCCTTTTCCCAGAAATGTTACGATTTATCGGTATTCCAGATGCTGTCGCCGCTCCATTAAGGCAGATGATTTACGGCTTTTTATTGGTAATTCTTATCATCAAGAGACCGCAGGGATTGGTCGGCAAGTACAAATTATGGTAGGTTGATCATGCCATTTCTGATTCTGGAAAATCTGTCAAAGCATTTTGATGGGAACCTCGTATTGGACAATGTCTCTCTTCAGCTGAAGGAAAGAGAACTTGTCGCAATGATCGGTCCAAATGGTTCAGGCAAGACAACCTTGTTCAATGCGATATCAGGGTTTTTAAAGCCGGATCAGGGTAAAATTATCTTCAAAGGAATTGAAATTAATAATCTTCCTCCAAATAAAATAGCAAGGCTAGGGATTACTAGATCATTCCAGAGAATTCGTCTCTTTCACCAGTTGTCCGTCCTCGATAACATGTTACTTGCAGCAAGATACAATGAAGGTGAAAAACTATTCAGCGCATTATTTCGAACTCGATTGATCCATAAAGAAGAAGAAGAAAATATCAAAAAGAGTTTGGAATATTTATCTTTTGTTGGATTATTTGATAAAAAAGATTCTTTAGGTGAGAATCTATCCTTTGGACAACGAAAGCTACTTGAATTGGCAATGGCATTTGCTTCTGATGCAGACCTAATTTTGCTTGATGAACCGACATCTGGCGTCTTTCCTGAAACGAAGGCCAAAATAATTCAAAACATTCAAAAATTGAACGAAGATGGGAAAACAATTCTTTTCATTGAACATGACATGGAACTTGTCATGCGATTAGCGAAGCGAATAATTGTTTTGGATCATGGAAAATTGATCGCTGATGGTCATCCAGATGAAATCGTCAACAATGAACATGTCTTAGACGCATATTTTGGCAAGAGGAAATCCTATGCTTGAAGCAAAAAATCTTACAGCGTTCTACGGACCACTGAAAGCGTTGGATAGTGTTTCATTCAAAATATCTGATCACGAAATTATTGCATTCATCGGACCTAATGGCTCGGGCAAATCAACAGCCGTCAAAACAATATTTGGGTTTGTGGATAAGATTGATGGCGAGATTATCTTCAATGACCGAAATATCAAAGGTATTCCTCCCAACGAATTGGTAAATCAAGGGATCTCATTAGTTCCGGATGGAAAACGAATATTTTCCTCCCTAACTGTATTAGATAATATTGTTTTAGGCGGATACCTCCTCAAAAAAGGAAGAAGTGAACAGATCGATAAAATACTTGATTTGTTTCCGCAAATGAGGGAAAAATTACATCAGAGAGCGGGAACTCTGAGTGGCGGAGAACAACAGATGCTTGCAATCGGAAAAGCTCTGATGCTAAATCCAGCATTGTTAATCTTGGATGAACCGTCATTAGGACTATCACCAAATTATATAAACATAATATATGAAAAAATAAAAGAGATCAACAATCAAGGCACCGCAGTATTAATAATTGAACAAAATATAGAGAAAGCCTTGGAGTGTGCTCACCGAGCATATCTGTTTAGATTAGGAAAAATCATTTTTGAAGGGCCATCCAAGAGTTTGCTTGATCCTGAAATAAGGAAATCGCTATTAAGATAATGAGTTTTGAGAATTGCAGACTTCAAATAGTTTCTTCATTCAATCCGTCATAATTAGTATCCTTTATTATTATTTTCGTTTATAATTAACTGTTCCTCTATATAATGGCTTTTGCCCCTGGGCACAATGAGAAAATGTTCCCGAGAGCTCCAAAGGACGTTTCTTCTCATCTCGTTTGATTACTTTCGTTTCTTCAAGTCCCTTTATTTGTTGAGTTGGAAGGCGATCATTGATACAACTTGGATAGTACGCTTCGCTCAAGCCATTAGCGTAGTATGCGTAACTTAAACCTTCTTTATCTAGATCAATCTCGAAGGCTATCGATCCCCAATTTGAAGCATAGCTTCCTCCTTTCACAGGAGATAGCTTGCTGGATAAGCAATCTTGTTCTACATTGAGCTCACAAACCAGCGGTTTTGGAGGTGGACCATCCCCTTCAACAATTTCGTAGATACTTGTTCCAACCCATATTCCAGAAAAATCATATTCAGGTTTTTGCATTTTCCATAGTTTATAACGAATAAAATTTTCACAAATTATAAAGAGCGCAGAGAAAACAGCTGTTGACGTAATAACACGAATAGCCCACATGATAATCGAGTTTGATGCATATTCCTGAGTTAAAATTGGGATAACTTGGGACGATATGGTGCCACTAAGCAAGGCTATAATGACAGCTAATTTTTTGATGCAATTTACATAATAATCTTTAAGATTATCCATGAATTAGCCCTCTCTACAATGTTCCCATTATAAATGATCACATGTAACATATGAGCTTATCTCATAACTACAATGAGTGGTCCAGATGCTCACTGATGTGAACCCATCCGAATAGACAATGAGTTAAGAAAAAGCAATTCATGGAGGGAAGTACATGAAAAGAACAATGCAGCGCTACTATTAAGCATTCAAGATATCAGGTTGCAGTCCACATTCTCACCTCATGGCGCTCGGCCCGCACTTCAGCAAGGTAGCAGTCCAGGCAGACCCCCTTGCCTGGGCCTATGTCGTCCAGCACGTCATCACAACCTGGGCAGTAGCCGAACATAATTCCCTCACCGTTGGACTAAGAGGCTGCGCGTGGCGAGGGCACCACTCGGCAGAGATCCGGGCGGGCTGGGGGTGGAGAAATGCTCAGCAGCGAAGCCAGGTGCTGGAGGCGATTGATGGATTTGCCTGATCGTCTCAGGTGATAAGGCGCGGGCACATCTATCGCTACGGCTTCCGGTTTTTTCCTGTAGCAGCTCATTGGCATCCGCATGCATGCTACCCAGCTTCTTGGTGATGGGGTGCTACGGGCCGTACTCCTGCTCCGCAAGCCCCTTGATCCGCCAGATATCGGATAGAGGCTTGCCGATCTCCTTGGTTATGTACTTGCGATTTTGCTCGGTCATCTGTCTTGTAGCTCCGCCTGGTCCTTCAATGCCATCGCATTTTACCTTTTTTGGTGTCTGATAATATATCTGAATCATCATCATATTAATAAAATATTAAATATGACGTATGCCCAATACTTTTCAGAATAGTGATCATTTATCTTGGTACAAGCGTTTAGCGCACACCGGGAGGGAGAATTACACATACAAATGATCTGCATAATCTACATATATCTGGCCTTATAATGTGCAATCTCGGAAGGGCGAGTTGATGGAAGAGAAATTTCCCGGTTATCATAAATTCAAAGATGAGGATTTCTCAAAATTGTGGAGAGAGTGCATTTTCGTTTTTGATACGAATGTGCTATTAAATCTATATCGCTACAAGATAAGCACCCGCGATGAGCTATTAAAAATTTTTAATGAAATAAAAGATAGAATATGGATACCCCATCAGGTCGCTTTGGAGTACCATGATGAGCGTTTGAATGTAATAAAATCCCTTATGATCGTGTACGATAGAATAGACAAAATGGAAAAGGAAAATTGCGATAAAATAAAAAAGGAGTTAGATAATTATAAAGAGCGGCATCCTATTATCGATGTGGATACAATAACTTCGGTATTGGATAGTAACTATACATCAATATCTCAAGAATTGAAAAGGGAAAAAGCCACTCATCCGGATTGGAACTCTAGCGATGATATTAGAAGTACAATTTATTCCCTATTTGATGGAAAGATAGGCGAGCCTTACTCTCAAAAATCACTGGAAGAAATCTATAGACGGGGAGAAACAAGATATTCTCTTAAGATACCCCCAGGATATGAAGATAGAAACCAAAAACCGAATTTCCCTTACAAGGAATATGGAGATCTGGTGCTTTGGTGCCAATTAATAGATGAGTCAAAACGTATCAATAAATCAGTGATTTTAATTACAGATGATACGAAGAAAGATTGGTTTAGTGAGCGCAGTATCCCTCGTCCAGAGTTGATTCAGGAGTTTTTCTCAGAAACGCAAAACATATTATATATATATTCGCCAAAGGATTTCATGAAATGGTCACAACAATACCTGAAGATCACGGTTGCCGAAGATGCTATCCGGGAAATCGAAGAGGTTAAGAGTGGAGATGAAAAATACTTTGGAGATAGGGCAAGCAAATCATATTCCTTTACTTGGTCAGAAGTCGACCGTCTCCCCCAATCCGAATATGATAAAATGGAAAAATTGCGTAAAATCTTCGCAAAAAAACTAGATGAGAATCCAGAGATCACTGAGGAAGAAGCCAATTTATTGCTTTTAGAAATTGACAGTAATACCGTGAATAATCACAGCATAAAGATCAGATTTTCAGATGAAAAGGACTATTTAGGATGGGATCTTTATCAGAAATTCCCCTTCATTCTACATAAATATTAAAAAATATTTTTTATCATACCTAATGTGAAAGTTCCCCCTTCTCAGGCGGCACGAGATCCGGCGCATGGAATGGCTACATTCCAAAGGGCGCGGCAAGATCGGCTACGTTCCCATGTTTCACTGAGCGCAGGCAAAGAGAAGTTTCTTTATCAGATCTTCCTGGCCCTACCAGGTTGGGAGCTTGTGCAGGATCATTTCGACAGCATCATCAGGAGTCCTAAGACTCTCTTTTGCCTGGAACACAACCAGATTCCTTTTTGCCTCATCATCGACTACATGATACAACTTATTCTTTCCCGTACCAGATTTTGTCTCCATACAACCAACCCCATATGGGGCTGCTCAGGAAAGATTTGATAATTACCTGGCAGACAGCTTGATGCGAAGCATAAACGTTTCCCATTTAGATTCTAAGCAATGTCCCTGCCTTCAGGCTACAGACTTCATTGCCGGGGCCATAGCCCGTAAATATAGAGACAATGACTATTTATATTATAATATGATCCAGCATAAAATAATTATGGTTCTTGGAGAATTCCTATTTACTTGCATTTGAGGAGGAATTTCCGAGAATAGTGCGTTTTCCGCGCTCATCGCGTCCATTTCTTCATCTATGATCATCTTTTTTTGGTCATACTTCGATAGCTACCGCT
>Ga0114951_10000973_pt1 | contig 37690 bp, 37 predicted proteins | sample AM7aDNAmetaG_FD_88677 | JGI IMG/M metagenome (GOLD analysis project Ga0114951, IMG submission 88677) | Freshwater microbial communities from Finland to study Microbial Dark Matter (Phase II) - AM7a DNA metaG | ecosystem: Environmental > Aquatic > Freshwater > Lake | place: Finland: Lake Alinen... | reverse complement strand
TCCGACCGGGAGTATCGATGGCGGCAACGAAACTGCCGGAAGGCGGGCCGGGGGCGATTCGAAAGGCATTAGGCATCAAGGCCGAGGATGGACCTTTGTTGCTTCTGGGAGGAGAAGGGGAACACTCAAGGCACGATTTTGGGCTATGGGTGGCGGCCATTATCGAACAATTGTTTCCGCACACACGCGCGATCGTGCGAGAACCCGCGCGGGGGATCGACCAGGGGCTGGAACGGCTCATCAGTTCGATGCCCAACGAGAATATGCTGATCGTGGCGCCACATGAAATTCCCTGGCGGACGCTGGCTCATGCAGCGGACATCTGCCTGATCACTGCGGATGGTCCGATCGAAACGGGGAGTATTCTGCAGGCCATGGCGGCCGGATTGCCGGTCATCGGCACTCCGGTGGAATGCGTCAGCGAGCTGATCGAGCATGGACACAGCGGTCTGCTGGCCAAGGAGATCAAACCGCGGTCGATTGCATCGCGCGTGGAGGAGTTCATGGCGGATTCCACGTTGCGTTGGCCGCTGACCGACCGGGCACGGGCCGATGTCTATGGCCAATTCCGCGTCCAGACGATGGTAGACCGGTACGAGGCGCTGTACCGGCATATGACGGTCGATCCGCTGATGAAAGAGGCGATCAGACTGCCGGAAGACGAGAACGCGATCGCGGGCCACAACACATGATCGTGGGTACCCGGCGTCAGTCGTTATCGGCGGAAACGGACGCTGGTCCTGAAGCTGCACAATGCCGGCGACTATTGACGATATCTCAATGTGAAATAATGCACGATAAAGTGAGCGACTGGCCGATGAAGGGTGCGGGAGAGATGGCATAACTGGAAAAGGGGATGGGCAGTCGCAAAGGAAGAACCTCTCGGCAACACGGATAACAGCCGATGGCAGAAATAGCACCCAGTAAGGAGTATCTGATGAAAGTGCGAACCCGTTGGGACAAAGGCGTGTTGGTCGCGAGTCTGGAGGGGGAGATTGACACGATGGACAGCGAGGGGATGGCATCGGCCATGGCGGAAATTTCCACGCAGAAGCCCCAGGCCGTGGTGCTGGATTTTGGCGGGGTCAAGTACATTGCCAGCCAAGGCATTGCGCTGGTCATTAAGTTCGCCCAGGAAGTCCGCCGTGGCGGGGGACAGATCCGCATTGCGGCGGTGTTGCCGGCCGTGAAAACGGTGTTGGACATGGTGAACTTGAAGGTGATCGTTCCGATGGCCGACAGTGTGGAGACAGCGGTGGGGGAACTGCAGAAGCATTAGGCTCTGTCTGTCATCGGCTGTGCGACATCCCATTCCAACTAATGTGCGGTCTTGGAAGATTCCGTCAGCGCGGGCGCGTCCAGGAGTTTTTGCGCGGCAAGCTGGGCTTGGCGCGAGTAGTCGATAGCTTCGCCCAGGATGCGCGCGCCTTCCTGCGGGGCGTGGAAGCCCATGGAGTTTTCCGCAGCGACGAAATCAAGCCGCCATTGCGCTTTACGGTGAAGCTCGGCAATCGCCTTGAGCTGCGGATCTGAGTAAACGAAGGTCGACCAATTGTCATTGAGAATGGACTGCGCGGTAGCCGTGAGCTTCTTGGCCTGCTCATCGGGTGAAAGCTTGGCGAAGGCTTCATCCTTGGAAAGCTTCTCTTTTGCCGCAGCCTCAGCGGCGGGACGATGTGCATCGTTCCATGGGGCGCGAAGGGACTTGACGGTATCGAGCATGTCGATCAGCGCCGTGCCGGCGCGGGTCAGCAGATTGAAATGCCGTTCCTGGATCCGCTCGACGCGCGATTTGATTTCATCCTCACTGGTACCGGCGTGGCAGGGCTGGCACGAGCGGGCGATGTTGACCAGCGGCGAGCGAACCCAGTGATCTGAAACTTTCATGGCGCCTTGGCGCTCATAAGGCATATGGCAATCTGCGCAGGCCACGCCGGCGCGGCTATGAACGCCCTGATTGAACATTTCGAACTCCGGGTGCTGGGCCTTGAGCAGTTCCGCACCGGTCTCGGCATGCTTCCAGTCGTAAAAGCGGTGGCCATCGTCGAACTTGAAATTGTCGTAGTGTTCCTCGATCTGCTCAACGCGGAGTCCGTTGCTCCAGGGAAAAAAGAGCGTGGTCTTCGGTCCGCAATAGTATTCGACGTGGCATTGCGCACAGACGTAAGTGCGCATTTCCTGGCGGGTGGCGTCGCGATTGGGATCGTAATCTTTCTTGCCGAGGGAGGACTGATAGGCCGCGATACCGCGGATAAATCCCGGACGGGTGACGCGCAGTTGCATGTTTGTCGGACTGTGGCAATCGACGCAGGCCACAGGATGCGCGCCCGCAACATGCTGGAATTCCGTATTGCCGACGCCCGTGCCGACAGGGTTCATGGAGCCGGTCTTGATAATTTCGTCGTGGGCCTGGCCGTAGGACATTTTGCCGGTGAGCTCGAAGCCTTTCATCACGTCGCCGTCGCCGAGGCGGCGATAGGTGGGAATGATCGATGAATGGCAGTGGAGGCACGAACCGGGCTGGGGGCGTTCGGTGACGCGGCGAGTCTGCTCCTGATCTGCGAGCATGTAGGCATGTCCGCGGCGATCGCGGTAATCGATGGCAAAGGCGTATCCGGCAAAGGCACGGGTCAGCCAGGGATTGCGCTCGGACTTTTCGACGGGAAGCGTTTCGCCGCCGCCGTGGCCGCCAAAACGCGTGCGCGTGACCTCACGCGTCTTGAGGTAGGAGTCATACTCGCGCGGCCAATTCTTGCCCCAGACCGCGGGATCGGTGGTTTCTTCAGAAACATCGACGAAACGGACGTAAAGATTCTTGGCTTCCTGCTTGCGCTGAAAGATGTTGGTGAGCAAAGCGAGGACACCGGCGGTGACCAGTGCGGAAAGGAAGGCGACAAGGAGGAATCGTCCCCAGTGAACGCCGGGCGTGGGTGAATTTTGAGGCATGGCAATCTCCTTGCCGGAAGAATGGGACAACTCGGACTAGTGCGTCGGCCCGTGGCCGACATTGCGATGGCAATGCACACAACTGGCGCCGCCGCCATGAGAGTCTTCGCGGAGCAACGTATCCTGCACCATGGACTGGTGGCAGCGGATGCAATTCTCCTGCAGGATGCGGGCGTTGCGCGGGGTGATCTGAATAGGATCGTGGAAGTCCTGCAGTGTAAAGGCGCGGGAGTGGTTCCACCCGTTGATGGCCTTGGTGGTGTACTTGCCGATGAGGTCGTGCGGCGTGTGGCAATCGTTGCAAACGGCGACGTGATGATGACCGGACTTAGCCCAGGCGTTGTATTCATCGTTCATGATGTGGCAGTTGACGCAGGCCCTGGGATCGTTGGACATGTAGGCCAGTCCCTCGGCATAGCGGAAGGTAAACAGACCGGCGCCGATCGGAATGCCGATCAGCATGGCGGTAAGTATGGCGCGCCGGGGACGAAGCATGAAGACATTCCCGATATGGCTGCTGGTTACCGAAAAGCAGAAATGGCGCACGTCATGTTACTGAAACAATTTGGGTAAGCAAGAAGATAAATTTGCGGGACGTGCCGGTTGTTCGCGCCCGGCATGGCAGCGGAACAACGTCAGCACGCGCACCATAATGATCAATTGGATTTGGGGGTGAAGTGCCTGCAACGCACGCCGCGGGAGTTCGCAAGGAGCAAATGTGTGGTAAACTAACGCGTCCTCACAATCACCGTCTGGTAGAAAGGATCGGGAATCATCATGCCCAACACAGTGCAGATCGTGGTGGATGGAAAAACACTGACCTACCCACTGGTGGAAGGAACGGAAGGGGAGCGCGGGGTGGATATTTCTAAACTGCGTGCCGAGTCCGGGCTGATCACGCTCGATCAGGGCTACGGCAATACCGGTTCATGCCAAAGCGCGATCACGTATATCGACGGCGACAAGGGGATCTTGCGCTACCGCGGAATTCCGATCGAAGAGTTCGGAAAGAATGCGGATTTCATCGAAGTTTCCTGGTTGCTGATCTTCGGCAGGCTGCCGAAGAAGGATGAACTGCTGCGATTCCGTTCGCGTTTGACGGCCAATGCACATCTGCATGAGGCGATGAAGCACACGTTTGAAGGGTTTCCGATCACGGCGCCGCCGATGGCGATCACCTCGGCCATGATCAACACTCTGGGATGTTTTCACCCGGAATTTTTCTCGCTGAAAGATGAAGAGGTATTGGAAGAGGCTGCGGCGCGGTTGATCAGCAAGATCCGGACGATTGCGGCTTTCACGTATCGGCGCGTGAATGGGTTGCCGTACGTGTATGCCAATCCCAAATTGCGGTACTGCGCGAACCTGCTGCACATGATGTTCTCGATGCCGTACGACGACCTGGTGGTCGATCAGGAAATCGAAACGGCGATGAATTTGATTTTCATTTTGCATGCGGATCACGAGCAGAATTGCTCGACCAGCACGGTGCGAATGGTGGGCAGCAGCAAGGCGAACCTGTTTGCGAGTTGCGCCGCGGGCGTGTGCGCACTGTGGGGGCCGCTCCATGGCGGGGCGAACGTGGAAGTGCTGGAGATGCTGGAGCAGATCCATTCAGGCGGTCTGACGGCAGAAAAATACATCGAAATCGCCAAGCAGAAGGCCAGCGGCGTGCGGCTGATGGGCTTCGGGCATCGCGTGTACAAGAATTACGATCCACGGGCCAAGATGCTGCAGAGCGTTTGCGAAAAGCTGCTCAAGAAGCTCAAAGTGAAGGATCCGCTGCTGGATATCGCGCGGAAACTGGAAGAACTGGCGCTCAAGGACCAGTATTTCATCGATCGCAAGCTGTATCCGAATGTGGACTTTTACAGCGGGATCATCATGCGGGCGATCGGGATTCCGACGAACATGTTCACGGTGATGTTTGCGATCGGGCGGCTGCCGGGTTGGATTGCCCATTGGAAGGAACAGCATGACGATCCGACATCGAAGATCGCGCGTCCGCGGCAGATTTACGTCGGGCCGGTGAATAAGCATTATGTGCCGACGGAACAGCGATAAAGCACGGGAAATTCCGCCTAATCTGAAACGTAGACTCGAACGGGCCTATTGACGCCAGCGCGGCTTATTGCGGCGCCAGTATTTCGGATGCCGCTTCGCGTGATGGATATTGAGAACCAGGATTCGGCGCGACTTCTTGTGAACTGCAAAATAGATCGTGTAGGGAAAAACGTGCATTACGGCACGCCGATGGATGCGCGTTACACGCTGATATAGGAACGGGTTTCCGGCAATCTGTACGATCATTGATTCGACGTCGACGCGGAACCGCTCGCCGAGACCATCGGACTTTAGCTCGTAATTGAGGATTGCCGTCGCGAGTTCGATTTTCGCGACGCTGTCGATTTCGACTTGCCACGGTCGTTGTGGAGTTTCTGGATCAGCGCCTTCATTTCCTGGTTCACTTGCTCCCATGGTGTCCCCATCGATGGATTCTTAACCCAGCGGTTATAGCGACGGTCGAGATCGGCGATAAACTCCGGCGACTCATCGGATGCAGCTCTGTCGTCCGAAACTCGATCTTGTACAGCGCGCAGCAATTTCTCGCGATCGAGCGGTTTCAGATCAAGGATTGCAGTTAGTAGTTGCTTTGTGCCCATGAATTGAGTCTACCCGCTGGACCCTGGGTGAAACAAGCATGAAAACCATAGATATCACGCCGATTGCGCCTGGGCGGGGATGAGGGTGCCTTCGATGCGTTCGAGTTGGGCGGCGAAGGTGGGGTCGGTGTTGCGGTGGTCGGTGATGGTGCGGATGGCGTGCATGACGGTGGTGTGGTCGCGGCCGCCGAAGTAGCCGCCGATTTCTTCCAGCGAGTAGCGGGTCTTCTGGCGGGCCAGGAACATGCAGACTTGGCGCGGCAGGGCGATGGATTTGTGGCGTTTCTTGGATTGCAGATCGGCGAGACGCACGTTGTAGAACTTGGTGACGGCGTCGACGATTTGCTGGACGGTGACGACGCGTTCGGAAGCGGGGATGATGTCGCCGAGGGCCGAGCGGGCGACGTCCATGTCATATTTGCCGCCGTTGAGCATGGCGTAGCCCTGGATCTTGGTGATGGCGCCTTCGAGTTCGCGGGTGTTGGATTCCACGCGGCGGGCGATGTACTGGACGACGGTCTCGGGGAGGGTGATGCCGCGGAGCTTGGCTTTCTTGGCGACGATGGCGATGCGGGTTTCATAGCAGGGCTTGTCGACGCGCGCCACCAGGCCGGAATTGAAGCGGGAGACGAGGCGGTCTTCGAGGTCGGGGATTTCATTGGGCGGGGCGTCGGACGAGAGGATGATCTGCTTATTGGCCTGGAAGAGCGTGTTGAAAGTATGGAAGAATTCTTCCTGGGTGCGATCGCGGCGGGTGAGGAAGTGGATGTCATCGATCACCAGGACATCGACGTGGCGGTAACGGTAGCGGAATTCGCTCATGTCGCCGTTCTGCACGCAGTCCATGAAGTGATTGATGAAGGTGTCGCAGGAGAGATAGAGGATGCGGCAATCGGGCGCGCGGCGGAGGATGTCCTGGCAGGTGGCCTGCAGGAGATGCGTCTTGCCGAGGCCGCAGCCGCCGTGGATGAACATGGGGTTGTAGGCGCGGCCGGGTTTTTCGGCGACGGCGACGCTGGCGGAATGGGCCAGGCGGTTGCAGGGGCCGGTGACGAAGTTATCAAAGACGTAGTCCGGGGAGAGAATGACGTCATCGTAGGAGTCGCCGAAGCGGGCGAGGCCGCCGCCGGCGTTGGCGCCGGTGATGAAGGAGACGGTTACGAGATTTCCGGTGACGGCCTGGACGGCTTCATTGAAGACATCGCGGCACTTTCCGGTGAGATATTGCTGCTGGATGGTGGTGGCGGCGCGGACACTCAAGACACCGCCGGCAAACTCGAGCGGAACAAGTTCTCCGAACCACTGGCGCACCCACGGGGAGTGGAGGCGCGAGAGGTATTCGAGAACTTCCTTCCAAACGCTTTGCGCATGAGAGGCAGCGTCGAGCGTGGGCATACTTGCTCCTCGGACGCGTCGTCCCGAATCCTGGTGTGTGCGGGGATCAATCCGCCACTGGTGGGAGGGCGAGCGTCGGACCGCCGGCGGGTCTCGTGGCGACATCCTGCCGCCCAGCGAGACCGATTCACGGCGTGAATCGGTGTTTGAAAACGTTTCGGTGAACGGAGCTCACCGGCACAAGATCGCGATCGGTTCAACCCATCGCGAAGGAGATATGTGTTTGCCGGCCTTGTGCAACCGGTCCCACATACGAAGTGTCGAAGATAGTCCTGACGCGCGTGAGTGTCAATTGTTAATAGTCGTTAATCGTCGCGGCGAACCAGCGCCGCATGCGCAGGAGTTGCTCCTCAAAGCACTTAAAGTTTACCCCCAAAAAACAATTCTGCCGCGTCAATCTTCCAGTTTTCAGTTTTGAGGCGATCTCTTGAGGCAATTGCTTATTGCAATGGACGGTTATGGCTGCATTCATTTTTGTAGCCCCCCTATTCGGGTGGATGGAAAATTCGCGAACTGCGCGCGGTGATTCGGCAATGTGATCCGCACAGAGGATTGGGAGAAGATGCCTCCCCGAATTTGGGGTATCATGGGGGCATGAGCGAGCGCACAACGACTGTTTCAGAGAGCAGTACTCCGTCCGGCCAGCGGCGAACCATTCATGTGCTTCCCGAAGCATTGATCAACAAAATTGCAGCAGGGGAGGTGGTGGAGCGCCCGGCATCGGTGGTGAAGGAACTGCTGGAGAACGCGATCGACGCGGGAGCGACGGTCATCAACATTGCGATTGAGGACGGCGGACGGACGCTGATCCGTGTCGCGGACAACGGTTGCGGCATTTCCCCGGAGGAAGCGCCGCTGGCGTTTGCCCAGCATGCCACGAGCAAGATTGAGTCGACGGAAGATTTGTTTGCGATCCACACGATGGGATTTCGCGGCGAGGCGCTGGCGTCGATCGCCTCGGTGAGCCATGCGACGATGGTGACGCGGACGCACGATCGGCCGCAGGCGGTGCGGCTGGAGGTGCGAGATTCGGTGATCTCTCCGGCGGTACCCTGTGCGGCGGCGCCGGGGACGAGCATTGAAGTGCGGGATTTATTTTATTCCGTGCCGGCCCGGCGAAAGTTCATGCGGACGGATGCGACGGAATTCGGGCACATCCACGAGATGGTGCTGCGAAGCGCCCTGCCGAATCCCCAGGTGGCGATTACGCTGGCGCACAATGGGAAGAACGTGCTTGAGTTGCCTGCGACGAGCGATGCGCAGGTGCGCGTTTCGGAGGCGCTGGGGCGGGAATTGCACGAGCAGTTGATTCCGATTGATTTTGCCGAGCGCGACGTGCGGATTCACGGATTTGCGGGGCAGCCAGCGCTGGCGCGGCCGACGGCGAAGTACCAGTACATTTTTCTCAATGGGCGGTTCATCCGGGAGCGTTCGCTGCTGCATGCCTTGAAAGAGGCGTATCGCGGACTGATCGAACCGGCGTCGCAGCCGGTGGCGATTCTGTTTGTGGAGATGGACCCGGCGGGTTTTGATGTGAACGTGCATCCGCAGAAGACGGAAGTGCGGTTCCGCGACTCGGGGAGCGTCTATCGTGTGCTGCTGGCGGCGTTGCGGGAAAAGCTGCTGGCCAGCGATCTGACGCCACAGGTGCGGACCGCCAATCGGTTTGACGCACCGACCTCCCCCCTACCGCCATCGAGCGGGACGGCGGGATCGGGATTATCGCGGCCGGATGTGAGCGAGACGCGGCAGATCATCGCAGACTTTTTCAAGCAGACGACGCCGATGCAGACGCGGATCGCGTTTGGCGCCGAACCCAGCGTACCGCTTTCTCCTGCGCCTTTGGCGGCCGAGGATTCAAGAACCGGAACCCAGGGATCAGAATTTGCTGCGCCAGCGGCGGAGCCGGCGGCGACAGAACCCATACATGCCGATGATCCCGCAGCATTCGGACGGTTCGTGCAGTTGCACAATACGTATCTGGTGGCGGAGACGCCCGACGGGATGGTGATCGTCGATCAGCACGCGCTGCACGAGCGGATCATCTATGAAGAACTGTTTGCACGGGCGACGCGGGGGCCGCTGGAGGGGCAGCGGCTGCTGATTCCGGAAGTGCTGCCGATAACGCCGCGGCAAAGAGCGGCACTGGATGCGGTGCAGCCGCTGTTGCTGGATCTGGGAATGGAAGTGACGGAGTTTGATGCGCAATCGGTGGCGGTGCAGACGTTTCCGTCGTTGCTATCGAAAGTATCGCCGCGGGAATTTCTGCGGGATCTGTTGGACAAGTTGCTGGAGTTGGGCAGCAAACTGAATCGCGAGGAGTTGCTGCACGAGGTGCTGGACATGGCTTCGTGCAAGGCGGCAGTAAAGGCGGGGTATCCGCTGTCGCAGGAAGAGATCGCGGCACTGCTGGCGAGGAAGCAGCAGGTCGATCGCTCGAGCAACTGCCCGCATGGCCGGCCGACCACACTGCGGCTGTCGATCGGGGACCTGGAGCGGCAGTTCAAGCGGAAATAGAAAACAAAACATTCTTCCGAAAATGACGGGACGCGGAGGCGCGGAGTTCGCGGAGACGACGCGAAGAATCTCAAGAAAATGCCGAGCCAACCCTCGACCCGCTCCGCGCTTACTCCGCGATCTCCGCGACTCCGCGTTCCGGCTCTCACCACGCCCATTTGTTTGAGATGTGCGACAAACCAAACAGAAAGCCCCGGACCTTGCGGGACCGGGGCTTGGGTTGGGATCAGATTCCGGACGGGAAATCACTCACCGGTATTGGAGATCGTGAGCGTTTCGTTTTCGTTGACGGTCTTGGATTTCTCCTTGCCGTCGAAGGTGTAATCGACCTGGAGTTTCTTTGCGGTGCCTTCGATGGGGTCGGTGAAGTTTTCGTTGGTGGCGGCGACGGAGAGGGTGTCGTCCTTCACCATTTCAGCCACCTTCTTGGTGACGTCGATCTTGGTGCCGTCGGGCAGATCGCCGTAGAGGGCCTTCTTGATCACCAGGCGCGGCGCCTTGGCGGCGTCTTCGGCGTGGAGCGTCGTCAACGCCAGGCCAAGGGCAGCCAAGGCGATCAACGCGATCAAAGTGGATCTGAGGGTACGTGAGGAAGTCGCCATATTTGCACTCCTTTTCGGAACCAAGTCTGCTCAGATGGTCCGGAGGTCACAAGACCGCCCGGCCGGCAGGACCAGCAATCAGCGATAACGATATCGAGGTGCTGAATATTTCAATTTATCCTACAGGTAAACGCGGAATGTCCTGTCCATCAATATAACGAACAGTTTCGCTTAACTCTCAGGGTCAAGGAGGCGGCGGCGGGGGATCGTGATCCGGCGTCGGAGCGGAAGAGGGGGCAGTGGCAGGTGCGGTGGCGGGTGGGAGCGCGGGCTGAGTGTCCGGAGATGTTGCGGGTTGGCTGGCGGGCTCTGTGGCGGGCGAGGTTGCCGGTTGGCTGGCGGGAGCAGTAGTCACGGGCACGTGTTCGGCAGGATTATCTTTCACGGACCAGAGGACGAGATTGCGCGCCAGCGCTTCGGCGCAGGCCGGGGCGTAGCCATCGATGCCCCAAGTGCTAGTGCCAAGCAAGCCGCTGGAGATGTCATCAGCGCTGAAGAAGACGGCGAGGCGCTTGCCGACGGTCAGGGCCTGAACGCGGAAAAGACTGCAAGGGCCATGGGTAAGAATCCAGAATTTTCGGTACTCGACGGGAACGGTATCCGCGCCGACCACGAACGGCGTGTAGAGCTCGTGTTCGGGTGGAAGTGTGACGAGAGCTGCGTCAGGCCAGGCCTGGCTGAGGAGTGTCTTGGCGCTGTCTGTAAATGCGCGGCTGCCACCGGCGGAGTCGATCAGCAGCGTGCCGCCGTTGTCGATGAATTTGCGAAGTTCGGCGACCTGCAGATCGGTGAACGAGCATTTGGACGTGCCCGTGAGGTGAGCGACGGTGAACGCCGAGGACTCGGCATTAAGGCGATTGATCTTGACGTAGTCGAGGTCGAGAGCGGTGTGGTAGCGGGTACGCATGAGTTTGCTCATGCGCATCCACGCGCCGGGTTCGGGGTCCCAGTTGCCGGCGTATTGGAGGCGGGCCATGCCGATTTTGCGGCGTGGCTCTTCGGTGGGCTCCGGGACCACCAGCGATTGAAGCTTGGAGCGAAGGCTTCCCTTGCCGGTGGCATAGAAGTAGAGATTCGTGGGGATATCCCACGCTTCGGTCCGCAGATGGGAGCGGGATTGCCAGGAGGCGGCGTAATCGGTCGGAACGTGCACCCAGAGTTCGCGGACGCCGTTGCTGAGACCCCAGATGGTGGGCGGCATCTTAAACTTGGTTTCAATGGAAAAGAGCGGATGGTCTTTCGGGAGGATGCGCATTTCATATTGGTCGCCGGCGACTTTGGCAGCACAGCGCTTCACGGCGTCCGTCGTTGCTTGGCGGTCCTGTTCGGCAACGGAAAAAATAATGCCGCCGGAATTGACGAATTCGCGGAGGCGGGAGACTTCCTCGTTGGTGAAGGCGGGTTCACGGTTGAAGGTAATGAGAAGGATGGGTGCGTCGAGCCATTCGGCGACGGGGTTGTCGATGCCGACGATCTGCCAGTTGATGTGTTTTTCAAAACTCTTGGCGAAAAAGCGGGTGAGGTTGGCGGAGTCTCGGGGGCGGACGTTCCAGGCGCCGTTGTACTGGAGTTTGTTCATGACGACCGGCGCGCGGCCGCGGATAAGAAAGAGGAGCGCGTAGCTGGTATTGACGGTGGGCGTGGCGCCGATGAAGGTGGAACTGAAGGAGCCGTCCGGGTTCTGCAGGGACAGAACGTTGGCAGCGGCAGCTCGATACCAGTTGGTCTTGTTGAAGAATTTCAGGCCGCTGGCGAGGCCGACGCGCTCGACGGCATAGAGGTAATAGAGGTTATTTGCGTCGGGGTCGAATGTCTTGATGAGTGCGGCGAGCCCGCGATCGAGGTTACCGTCGGCGTGAGGCTCCCGGCGCGGGGTGCGATCGATGTACTCAGTGGTGACGTAAAGGCTGGCGACGCCGGCGGCGGTCATGGAGGGGTAGGATTTCATGGAACCGTCGAGGTAGTCCCAGCCGCCGTCAAGACACTGGACGCGGCGCCAGAACTGATCGATTTTTTGCCAATATCCGTTGGAGGTTTCAAGTCCCCAGTCGGCTGCGGCCCAGACGCCGAGGAGTCCGTATTGGGAGTTGGAATTATCCCATTTCAACATGCTCTGTACGTAATTGTCGTGTGTCAGCTTATAGGTGTAGCCGCCTTCTTTCCCGACGCCGTTGACGAGTTTTTCGGTGACGAGGGCGAGGGCTCTCTTGTACTCGGGTTTGGGGGGTAACTGGGCCAGAGCGCAAGCCTGCAGGGCCGTGGCGTAGTTGAAGTCGATATTCAACTTGGTAAGTAAATGGACCAGCGGTGTCATCTGCGGAGAATTGAATCGGAGCCGCGGGTCGTCGATCTGCTGGCCAATATGGAGCAGCGTATACGTTGCAAGGATAATTTCTCCGTAGGCACGCTCGTCGACAACAGGAGGAGGTCGCATACCTCTTTTGGGGTCTTCAGCTTCGAGAACCACTTTGACCTGCGCATCGACGGCGGTCAGGAGGAAATCAACGCCCTTGTTGACCGAGGTGAGAACCTGTTCATCGGTGATCGAAGCGGGATCGATCTTGGGGCGGAGCGGAGGCAAGACGCCCGGAGGTCGCAACTGTGCTTCGGAGAATCGGGAGATGCACAACAACACCGCGGCGAATACGACGATGCAGGCAAACAAACGATTGTGCATATGATTTCCGCCATCAGGACCGAAGAATTGTAGCGGCATGATGGGGCACAATGCACGTAATTAAACCCGGTGGCATATGAAGGGGATTGAGAGCGCGGGGCATCACTTTTCAGGAAAATTCCGGTTACAATGGTGGGTTCTTGACCTTTGTTCTGGAAACTATGGCGAAACGTACTTCTGTCATCGCTGGCGTTCTCGTGCTGCTCGGATTGTTGACCGCAGCTTACTGGCCCGTGGTCCGCGGCCAGGCGGGAACCATCTGGGACGACCGTGTCCACGTGATGGATAATCCATCGCTGCGGGATGCGGCCGGGCTGGAGCGCATCTGGACCTGGGGGCCGGAATCGATTCTCGATCCCACCGTGACTGCCGCGACGCCGCAGTATTATCCGCTGACATTTACGACGTTCTGGGTGGAATACCAGCTTTGGGGGGCAAATACCCGGGGCTATCACCTGACGAACGTGGCGTTGCATGCGTGCTCGGCGTTGCTGCTGTGGGCGCTGTTGCGAAGACTGGGGTTGGGAAGCGGCGTGGCGTACTTGGCCGCGGTGGTGTTCGCGGTGCATCCGGTCCAGGTGGAATCCGTCGCGTGGATCACGGAGCGGAAGAACACGTTATCGCTGCTTTTCTTTCTGGCGGCAGCATACACGTATGTGCGATGGGCACGGCTGGACCGTGCGCAAGACGAGAAAGCTGATCGAGGATCTCGCGGGTTATATCTGCTGGTGTGGGTATTATTCCTGGCTGCGATGCTGAGCAAGACAGTCACGGTGATGCTGCCGGCGGCGCTGCTGGTGGTCACCTGGTGGAAACGCGGACGAATCGTGGGGCGTGATGTGCGGGCGCTGGGACCGATGCTGGCGTTTTCGCTGGCCATGGGCCTGCTGACGCGCTACGTGGAACATGCTTACATCGGGGCGCGCGGGCCGGACTATGCGTTGACGTTTGCCGATCGGATTCTGATCGCGGGTCGATCGGTGGCGTTTTATGCGGAGAAGCTTGTGGCTCCGCTGCGGCTGACATTCATCTATCCGCGCTGGGCGATCGACGCGGGCGATGCGCTGCAGTGGATGTTTCCCGCAGCCGTGGTGGCGGTGTTGGCGCTGTTGCTACTCTTGCGAAAGCGTGTGGGTCGCGGGCCGGCTGTCGCGGCGATGCTATTCGTCGTATTGCTGTTTCCGGCGCTCGGATTCGTCAATTATTACCCGATGCGTTACTCCTTCGTGGCGGATCATTTTCAGTATGCGGCATCGATCGGCATCATCGTGCTGGTGATTGCCGCGGGCGCGTGGCTGATGCGGCGAAGGAATGCGGAGGAAACGCGCATCTCGCGGCTCAGCGGCGCGTTTGCCGCGGTGCCGTTGATCGCTGTGCTGGTGTACCTGTCGGCGACGCAATGCCGGATTTACCAGAATACGGAAACGCTGTGGCGCGACACGATCGCCAAGAATGACGGCTGCTGGATGGCTTATGAAAATCTCGCGGAGGTGCTTTGGAACACGCACGGTCCGGAGGATCTGCCGGAGTGCGAACGGTTATACCGCAAGACGCTGGCGTTGCGGCCCACGCAACTCTCGGCGTACAACGCGTTGGGCATCGTCTACGCCCGCCTGGGGCAGTCTGAGGCCGCGGAAACCATCTTGCGCGACGGGTTGGCCAAGAGCGCCACGCTTGGACCAGCCTACCGGGACAATCCGGAAACGGCGCGGGATACCGCGATGCTCCAGACGACACTGGCCAGCCAGCTTTCGCAGGGCGGCGATGCGAAAGAGGCCCAGTCGCTTCTCGAACAATCCCTGACGCTCTATCCGGGCTATGCCTCGGCGTGGGATCTTCTCGGCACCGTGCGACTGGCGGCGGGCGATGCGGACGGGGCCATCGCCGCGTATCAGCAGGCGATCAAACTGAAACCCGAATCACCGGACTTTTACAACAATCTCGGAAGCCTGTACTTCCGCGCGGGGAAATACGTTCTGGCGGAGCAGCAATTTCGGCTGTCGGTGTCGCACGATCCAAAATTCGCGATGGCCTGGCATAATCTGGGGAGAGTGCTTCAGTCTGAGAAGGGCCGCGATCAGGAAGCGCTGGCGTGTTTCAACAAAGCCATCGCCAATGATCCGAGCCTGTGGATCGCCAAACTCCAGAAGGGGTATCTGTGCGTGTCGCTGCATCTGGATCGGGAAGCGCTGGCCTGTTTCGGCGCGGCCTTGTATGTGAATCCACTGTCTGCCGAGGCGCTGGCGGCGATGGCGGAATTGCAGTCGACCTCGGCTGACGCCCGCGTGCGCGATGTGCCTCGAGCCGTGGAAAACATCGAAAAGGCCGTGCTGATCACCGACGAGATGGACATCACTTATCTGGAACTGGAGGCGGAGACGTACGCCATCGCCAAACGGTACGAGGAGGCGGTGGTAGCCATTCAAAAGGCAATCGTGCAGGCGGACGCCCAGCATGTACCGATGGATCGCATCCGCGGGATGGAATCGCGTATGCAACTATTGATTCAAAAGCGCGGACCGGCAAAGGACGAGACCAACTGATCGCAAGCAGTCCCACGAGGCGACGAATGACCATTCCCTACAAGATCGCAGTGCTGGTGTATGTGTTCAATGATGCGGGGCAGTTGTTGTTACTGCATCGCAAGAAGGCGCCGAATAAGGATCTGTACTCGCCGATCGGCGGCAAGCTGGAGCAGGACCTGGGCGAGTCGCCATACGCCTGTGCGCTGCGCGAAATTCAGGAAGAAATCAGCGTGACGCTGACGCTCGACGATATCCATCTGCTGGGTATCGTGTCCGAGCGCGGCTACGAACATGCTGCGGAAACGGCAACGCACTGGCTGATGTTCTGCTTTGAAGTGACGCGGCCGCTCAATTTTCCGGCCACGGCGATGAACGAGGGACAGTTGGAATGGATCGATCCGATCATCGTCGAAAAATTAAACATTCCAAAATCGGATCGCGAAGTGATCTGGCCGCTGGTGCAAAAGCATTCGATGATGCTGCATCCGGCGAAACGGAAGCACGAGACGTTTTTCAGCGTACACATTGATTGCACGGATGCGGAGCACTTTGCCGTGACCCACGAGCATCCGCGCGGCGGGGAATCCGCGAGCCCAAAATCCCGAGAAATGGTTTAGGCCTGTGTGGCCCGACCGTTGTTGTTGGGCAGGCTGATCGTGCTGGCCGTCACCTTGCGGTATCCGAGCTGTTTGACGATCTCAAGGACTTCCGTCCACGTGGGGAAGGGACGGTCGTTGAGGCGTTTGTACGTATCCACGGCCATCACGAATTCGAACTGCTCGTCGGTCATCTCGCCTTCTTCAGCAGAGCGGCGATCATCGGAGCGGCGGCGGCCAGGCCCGCGTCGACGTTCCAGGCCGGTGGGCGTGCCCATGTCCAGCACGCGGCGTTCGAGCCCGGTGCGGCGGTCGACGACGTTCTTGCGGTGCTCGACGCCGTCGATCGGCGGAGCCGACGCACGCCGGCGTTCGCCGTGCCCTGTCTTATCGGTATCTGTGGTGGAAACTTCCGGCGCAACCTCTTCACCCGTCAAGGATTCAATATCCTGATCATGTATGGAAGCGGGGTGCGCTGGAGCGGATTCAAGTTTACGGGAGGTCTGATGGCTCATGGGCTCCTCCTCGTTGGCCTGCCGGTCCCAACGTGGAGCCCATGCCTGGTCAACGATTATTCGTCATCGTCATCGTCGTAGAAGATGTCATCGTCATCTTCGTCGAGTTCGTCATCGTCGAATTCTTCTTCGAATTCGTCTTCGTCGTCGAAGTCTTCATCGTCGTCGTCTTCGAGGTCGTCCTCTTCGTCGGCGTCTTCCTCCTCCTCATCGTCCAATTCTTCTTCGTCCTCAACATCCTTTTTGCGCTTCGCTAGAAGAATGAGTGCGGAGGCGGCGGATTCTTCGGCAACAGTCAGCAGGGCCTGCCCGCCATCGCGAATCATTGAGGTTTCGATGCCTGCAGCACGAAGAATACGGGCCACCGCCACGGCGTCAGCGAGGCCGGCCCGCAGCAGCGCGGTGTCCGAACCCGGAATCAGCGAGAGGATTTGCTTGTCTTTGACCAACATAACTTGCTTCTCCTGCGTGAGCGGGCATTTTTATCGGTGCCCATGGCGAGAGTGCCCATGCAACAAATGTGTTTCCCAAACCATCCCGGCACCTCATCGTAGGATGAGGCAGGGGCTCAGACGCCGGTACGATACGCGCATTTCTCCGCAAGTCAATCGGCCTTTGGGAAAAAAGCGCGCTCAATCTTGCGTTCTGCGGCGTTCCGGCTCTACACTCCTCTACAGGAAGCTCCGTTTCAGCGACTACGGAGCGTCCGAAAACATCCTGCAACCTGTCCTCGAGGTTCACGTGACTGGAAAACGCGGAAATACCGGCATCTTCCCCGGCACCTTCGACCCCATTACGCTGGGCCATCTGGATATCGTCGATCGCGGCCGGAAAATCTTCGATCATCTGATCGTCGCTATCGGAGAAAACCCGCAGAAGGAGCAACTCTTCCCGCTGGACGAGCGGCTGGCGCTGATCCGCAAACTCGTCAAGCCCTTCCGCAATGTGACGGTCGAAGCCTATACCGGTTTGACGGTGCATTTCGTCAAGCGCAAGCGCGCCGCGGCAATCCTCCGCGGCCTGCGCAATATGAGCGATCTGGATTACGAGTTCCGCATCGCGCTGACCAACCGCAAGGTGGCCAACGTCGAGACGGTCTTCATCATGACGCGGGAAGAATTTGGATTCACCTCGTCGAGCCTGATCAAGCAGATCGTGACGCTGGGGGGCAATCCGCACCAGCTCTCCGGTCTGCTGCCGGAAACGGTGATTTCGCGGCTGATTTACTATCGGCAGCACAAACTGGGTCTGTTCGCCAAGAAGCCGACGGACACATTGGCGAGTTGAAGATTGCGGCAAAAAGAAACGGCACGCATCACCGTGGAGGTCATGCGTGCCGTCTTTGTTTCTGAAGAGCCGGGAATATCCGCTCAGTTTTCCGCTTTGACTTCGGCGGGCGGAGTGATCGGCTGCTGCTGATCGTTGGACTGCTGCGTGGGCTGATTGATGAGGCCCAGGGCGCCCAGCGAGTGGAACGCGGCGAAACCGCAGTTGCGGCAGATCATGGCCGCCATGGGCATGCTGGTGCCCGGGAACTTCACCTGGCCGCCGACTTCATACACCGGAACGCTGACCGGCACTTCATGGACAACCCACTGATTCTTCTTGCACATCGGGCAATCGCCGGTGAGCCCACGGGTTTGCAGAGTTTGGATGACTGCCGGAGCGTAGTTATCGAAAACCGCCATGATCAACTCCTGATAATAAGTGACGGACCTTGAAAAATCCGTCGGGGTTATCCCGGAATCTCGGCCGGGCAACAATCCATGCGCATCGTATCGGTCGCCATGAGATGATTGTTAGACAATTTTCGGCGACTGCAAGCAGGAACTTTAACTCTTTACAAACGTTTTATCAATCCTTGAAGGAATGCCCGAGGCGCAGGTTCGGGCGCTAGACCCAGAGCTTCATACGAATCCAGTTCACGAGGCGATGGGTCCAGAGCCAGGCGTAACGCTCTCTGCCGACTTGGACTTTGGCAACGCCCTCCATGCCGGGCCTCGTCCATAGCTGGGTGTCGGCGGGGTCGAGTTTGACGCGGACCTTGTAAACATTGTGCTGACCCACGACGGTGGCGACGGGGTCGAGTCGCTCGACCGTAAAGTGAATCTTTGCGCCGGGATAGCTAGTGGTGGCCAATTCGCCGGTCTGTTTGACGGCCAATTCGGTGATCTGGTCTTCGGGAACGGAGAGTTCGGCTCGCAAGAGGGCCTGATCACCGACCTCGAAGAGTTCCTCGCCGACTTTGAGCTGCACGCCGATCTTCGGTTTTAGATCGCCGGAGAAGACGATGCCGTCGATGGGGGATTTCACGGAAGCCTGGGCGATCTGCCATTCGAGAAGATCCATCTGGGCCTGGGCTTTCTGGGCCTGGGCCAGGTACATCTGCACCTCGGCTTCGCGCGTGATGCCCTCTTTGCGGGCGATGTTCGCCTGTTGCGTGTTGGAAAGATGCTCGGCCTTGGCGGAAATCAGACGATCGCGAAGCTCGTAGGTATTGAGAGTGGCCAGTACCAAAACCGGGCGCCTGGGGAACAGTGGGATCAACGGCGAGCGATCGAGAGCGTCTATCTTGCCTGAGGTCGCTTCGGACAGGACTCTGTCACCGGGCTCGACGTTGACAGTTTCGAGACGGCCGTCAAAAGGTGCGGAGAGAATTTGTTTTTCGGTGGCTTCGAAGACGAACGGGGCTTCAATCTTGTAATCGCCGTGGACGAGCAGTGAAAAGCCGGTGACGCCCAGCACGGCCAGTGCGGCGACTTTGGGCCACGTGTGCTTGGCGCCCACGATCCACGCCATTCCGTTGCGCGTGGCTTTGGCGGCTTTGGCGCCGATCCAGCGATCCTGCTCGTAGAGATCGGCGAGGCGTGCGGTGAACAGGTCGCAGGTGAGGCGGAGCGTTTCGACGTCGCCGGCGGCCAGGGGGCGATCGACCTTGCGTTCGAGCGTGAGCACGGCAACCACGCCGCCGTCGCGACGAAGCGGAAGGCTGCAGACGGCGTTCTGACCGTGACGGGTGGAGAGTTCCTGGGTGGCACGGCAGACGTAACTGGAATCGGCAGCGGCCGGGAAGAGGATTTCGAGATCCTGATCGAGGCATTCCTCCATCGCCGCTTCGATATCCTGGACGAGCTGCATGTGACGGGTGATTTTTTCCGTGTGGGAGAGTGCGGCGAGGCGAACGTAGCGGCCGCGGAGAAAACCGATACCGACGCGTTCGGCCTGCCAGCGCGAGGCGAGTTCATTGACCAGGGCCATGGCCGCGGCGATGAAACGCGCCGGCGTATTGACTGCGGAAAGGGTTTCCATCGCGGCCTTGAGACGCTCGAGTTCGGCGCCGCGCCGACCGATTTCGGCTTGCAGCTGGGCCAGCGCCTGCTCATCGACGAGGACTTGCTGGCGACTTGCCCCCCCTACCGTCATGGTCACGTTGTAGCTGCTCATTGACTTGATTCCTGTTGAGTTGACGAATCGCTGGGATGGGATTGCGGCTTGGCTGCATCCTGGGCATTCGCGGTGAGACGAGGTTGAGCGGCGGCCGGCGCGGTGTTGGCGGCAGCAGGTTTGGAGAATTCCACGGTCACGCGTTCACCAGCGGGCGTCTTGACGGGATTCTTCACTTCGACGCGCACCAGGAGTGTATCGCTGGCGGCATCGGCGACGCTGGCGATGTGAATGATCCGGCCCGTGCGGGTGGTCTGATCGGAAAAGGTGACGGCCGCGGCTTGTTCGAGCTTGAGTTGCTTGGCCTGGACGAGTTTGACAGGGGCTTCGACCCAGAGCGGATCGATGTTGACGATACGCATGACTTTGGTTTGCTGATCGACGCCTTCGCCGGATTTGACCATCAGCGTTTCGACCACGCCGTCGACGGGGCTGTTGAGACGGAGGCGATCGACGGCGGCTTTGCTCTGCTCATACTTGCGGCCGTCCTGCTCGTGTTCGAAGACGGCCATCTTGAGGTTGGCCTCGGCGATGGTGACTTCGAGTTTGGCGTTGTCGACTTCGAAGCGAGTGGACACGCCGGTGGCTTTGATTTTGTCGAAATCGACTTTCTTCTGGTCCAGGATGGCCTGCTGGGCGCTGATTTTCGTCGTGTCGAGGGCTTTGTATTTGTCGGATTCGAGGGCGGCGAGTTCTTCGCGATCATCCTGGCGGGCGATGAGCTGGCCTTTTTTGACGACTTCGCCTTCCTTAACGGGCACGTCGATGACGAGGCCGGGGCGCGAGAAGCTGAGCGTGACGTCCTGGCTGGGCTTGGTGATAGCCGGGATGCCTTCAGCCGAGGCGAAGGTAGCCATGGTCAGGACGAATAAAGTGGCTGGCAGGATCGGCAATCGCATGGTGGCCTCACATTCTCTGAACTCAACGATGCTCCATGCAGTATGCACGAGGTGAATAAGACAATCCAGCGTTTCTTCAAGGAGCAAAGGTCATGTGATGCCGGCGCCGTCCCATTGCCAGGGGACGTCGGGGTTGCGGGAGAAGGCCTTGGCGGCTTGGACGATGCACTCGTGGCAGATGATGGAATCGGGGTGGTCGGCGGGAGCGTAGCGTTTGAGCGTGGGGGGCATGTTGAACCGGAGGCACATGGTGCATTTGTATTTGTCTGCGCCTTCTTTTTGCTGGGCCAGGGCGAGCTTGAGGCAGTCGAGGCAGATGATGGAGCCGTGGTGGCCTTCGATCATGGGGGATTGGCCGTCCCAATCGCGGCGGCAGAAGTCGCAGACGATGATGATGCCTTCGGGTTCTTCGCGTTGCATGTTGGGGGTCTCCAAGAAAATAAGCCCGTGGCGTGGCAAGCCGCGAGCAATGGTGCGACAAATTTTGCTACACGAACCCACTGGCAATGGTCGGTCGGCCCACGCGACGGCGTCGGAGGGCTGTCCTGAGTAAGTGTAACGGGAAGATTGCCGTGCCGCGATGTGGCCAGCGGGAGAGAACCAAACGCATAGGGAATTCGATCACAGTTTGTTTGCGGTGATCAGCCGGCCCACCCCGATGGTATCGGGGAATCTGGGTGCTTGGCGGGGGCGACGGTCCAGCGGGCGGCGATGATGGGAAAGAAGAAGAGGAGCATCCAAATGAAGGCGACGATGAAGCGGTCGATATGGATGCCGCGCTCGATGGCGAGCCACGGACCCCAGACGAGGAGGGAGAAGAGTGCCCCGGTGCAGATGGAATTGAGCCAGTGTCGGGAATGGAGTTCGAGCGGGGAATGATCGGCGCGGACCTTGAGGCCGACGAGGAGAAGCGACGCGGCAACGCCGGTGATGCCAACGACGAAGACCGAGCGGTAGGCCATGGCGGCAGAGAGATCCATGGTGGCGCGAGCGGAGCGTACAAGGAGCAGAAGACCAAGGTTAAGACAGATGCCAAGGAGCAGAGCGCCCGACGCGAAACCGGCAATGGTCTTGGGAATGAAGTTGAGTTCGGGATCATCGCCCGATCGGTACTCGAGGAGGATGAGCGGGCCGTGGGCATGCGGCGCGTGGACAATTTTTTCGACGCGGGCTTCGGTGTCCTGCCAAGGGTTCTCGTGGGGTTCGTGGACGTCGAGCTTGGCGTCGGAGGGCTTGGGCAGGCCGACGGATTTGGCGTCGACGCCGAGTCCGATGGCGTCGAAGAAGGGATGGTCTAAGAGTAGGGACATTGCAAACCTTTAATCTGGACTTACTGGTCTTAGATATCTATTTATAGTCGATCAGGTCGGGTGTTTGTCCAGACAAATTTAATGTAAATACCGATATTTAAACGACTTGTGAAACAGTTCACGGGGAATATTTTCACAAAGTGTTTGTGATGAAATGCACGGTATATGGGAAGTGTTTGGTAATTATGGAGTTAAGTATCCAGAAGTTATGGGATGGGTGGGCTGGGAGTGTTGTGGGAGGTGAGTGTCCCGACACCTTCGAGCGCGGGGACGTTGCCTTTCAGGAAAAGACTACAGGGACACTCTTGGGTCGACGAAGGCGTAGGCGATGTCGACGAGGAGATTGAAGAAAACGATGAGGGCCGTGTAGACCAGGACGGCACCGAGGACGAGCGGGATGTCGTTATTTAGACAGCCGTTCACGAAATGCTGTCCGAGGCCGGGGATGGCGAAAAGTTTTTCGACGACGAACGAGCCGGTGAGGACCGTGGCGGCGGCGGGACCGAGGAAGCTGAGGATGGGGAGGCCGGCGTTTGAAAGAACGTGATGGCCAATGACTTGGTAAGGCGCAAGACCCTTGGCACGGGCGGTGCGGATGAAGTCGGCGGAGAGGACGTCGAGCACACTGACGCGCGTGAGGCGTGCAACGTACGCAAGAAAGAAGAGGGCAAGCGTGATCGCGGGCAGGATGAGTTGCGCCAGCGTGCCCCAGCCGCTGGAAGGCAGGATGGGAATGACGACGGCGAAGAACATCAGGAGAAAAGTTCCTGTGACGAAAGTGGGTAGGCTGACGCCAAGGAGCGTGAGAACGGTCAGGGCGAGGTCCGGCGCGCGGCCCTTGAAGATGGCGCCGAGCGTGCCGGCAATCACACCGCCCCAGAGCGCCAGGAGCAAGGAGAGTGTGCCGAGGGCGACGGAGACCGGAAGCGATGTAACGATGACGTCGCGGACGCTCCAGTTTTCGTAAGAGATCGTGGGGCCGAGATCGAAGTGCAAGGCGTTCCCGAGATAGAGTGCGTAAGCTTCGACGATGTACGCGGCACGCTGGCCGGAAGTGAGTAGGGCGCGCTGCTCGGGCGAAAATTCCAGGTATTCGAGGCCATAGCGTTTGGCGAGTGCGTGCCGGACGGCTTCGGGTGGTTTCTTATCGCCGATGAAAGGATCGCCGGGGGCGGCCATGAGCAGGACGAACGTAACGGTGTAGACGATCCAGAGGACCGCGAGAGATTGGACGAGTCGCCAGAAGAGGAAACGGAGCATGGAGGGATTATCGGGGGTGGGTGCGTGATGGGCAATGCGAGAACGAACGGAACGCGGAGAAGTGGAGAAGTGGAGGAGGCGTTCCCGATGCAGTCACTTTCGGCAGAGCCATTTGAACTGCGTCAGGAGTCGGACGTTGAGGTTAAGGTTGTCGACTTTATCGGGGTCGAAAATGTAGCCGTCGGAGTATTGGTAGAGAGGGATAGCCGGAAATTCGTCTTCGACGAGGAGGCGCTCGGCATCGTGGAGCAGGGCGAAGCGTTTTTGGGGGTTGGGTTCGGCGGCAGCTTTTTCGAGGAGTGCGTCATAGGCGGGACTGGAGAATCGGCCATCGTTGTTACCGTCGCCGGTTTTGAAGAGGTCGAGCCACGTGGTGGGATCGGTATAGTCGCCATACCAGCCGCCCCGGGCGATGGTGAAGTTGGCGGTACGCCGGTCGGTGCCGAAGGAACCGCGTTCGAGGCCGTGGTAGCTGATCTCGATGTGGAGATTGTTCTTCCACATCTGGCCGATGGCCTGGGCGACCTGCAGGTGAATGGATTCGTTGTTATACAGGAGGTCGAGGGTGGGGAAGCCTTTGCCGTCTGGGTAGCCGGCGTCGGCGAGGAGGCGACGGGCTTCTTCGACATCCATGGAAAGACCGGCCGGACTGGCGTATCCGGGAATGGAATCAGGCGGAACGAGTTGGGTGACGGTTTTCTGACCCATGCGCAGAATGTGAGTGACGATTTGTTCTTTGTCGATGGCGAGGGCCAGCGCTTTGCGGACGCGTTTATCGGTGAGGGGCGGCCGGGTGCAGTTGAGGATGTAGTAATAGGTGCCGAAGACGGGACGGAAGTGGATGTCGTTGCGTTTGTGACTGTTCTGTTGGGCCAAGAGTTCTTCGCCGAACTGCTGGGGAACGAAGCTCATGGCATCGACGCGGCCTTCCTGATAGGCCAGCAGCGCGGTGCGCGGATCTTCGTAGGCTTTGACGATCAGGGAAGTCGCTTTGACGTGGGCGCGATCCCAGTAGAACGGACTGGGTTGGAGAACGAGTTCGCGTTTGAATTGCCAATCTTTGAGGAAGAAGGCGCCGTTGGTGATGAGATGCGGAGGACGGGTCCAGCGGGCGTCGTAACCTTTGGAAGGATCTGCCCGATCGAGGAGGAACGGCTGCATCGCGGCTTCGTGCAGCGGGTAGTACGGGGGGAAGGCGCACAGATCGAGAAAGTATGTGCAGGGCTGGGCGAGTTGAACGATGAGCGTGTGGTCATCGGGCGAATGAATGCCGACGGTGGAGAAGTCGGCGGTTTCGGGATGTGGACCGCCCAAGGCCGCAGAGTAGGCCTCCGCACCGGCGATGGGATAGAAAAGGTTGATGTAATCGGCACCGGTGGAAGGAGTCAGCACGCGTTTCCAGGCGAAGAGAAAATTGCGCGCGCCGACAGGATCACCATTGGACCAGCGGGCGCTCGAGCGCAGGTGAAAGGTGTAGGTTTTTCCGTCCGGCGTGATTTCCCATTTTTCAGCAACGCCGGGGAGGATTTCGAGCGTTTCGGGATGATAGGCGACGAGACCCTCCCAGAGTCCCATGGCGGTGCGAATGTCGTTGGCCCAGGACATTTTTCCGACGTCGAGCGTCTTGACCTCGTCGGCATTGGCGAAAACGATCGGGCGATCGGCGGAGTTGGCGGGGGTTGCGATGTGGCCGCCGCTGAGGGCATAGCCAATGATGAAAAGGAGGAGCAGCGCGATGGAGGGGATGAGGAGGATGCGATTCATAGCTGCTAAGTTTCAAGGTTCAAGGTGCAAGTTACAAGTCTGAAAGTAAGCAACTGTGCCAAGGGGCCCAAGGTGACGGTGAGTGGATGCTACTTTTTCACGTCGGGCTTGTCAGGAGGAAACCAGTGGCGGGTGGCGGCATCTTGACCGAGAACGGTGGAGGGGCAGCGATTGACGAGCGCTTTATAGAAGCGATCGGCGGCTTTGGGGTCCTGGGCTTTGACGAAGGCACCGGCCTCGCAGAGCAGTTGGGCGAGTTCATCCGTGTCGTCCGGCATCAGTTGGGCCGCAGCCCAGGCGTGATCGAGAGCAGTGTAGCGATAGTGCCAACGGAGGTTGGGAACCTCAACGACTTCCGCACGTTTTCGTTCATCGGCCGAAACGACGTTGACGACCTTATCGCGCTGGGGGCCACTCTCGATCTTGCCGCTGCTCCAGTTTCCGCCAGCACTTGCACCATCGGGCTCCAACTCCGTGGCGAGCAGTTCCAGACCGCTGAAACGCGCAAGTTTGGCTGCTGCCCACAGCGCCTTGGCGCGCTCGGCGTTGGGGTGCTTGGCATCGTGCCCAGTGCGGATGGCCGTGACATAGGCATCCACCTTGGGTTGGAGTTCCGCAGGAAAATAGGCACGAGCTTCCTTCCAACGACCGAGCCGCAGCAGACGCCGACCGAGGAGATGGCGGATCGCCGGCTCCGGATCGCTGTCCGTGATGATGCGATCATCCTCGGCCTTATGTGTCTGTTTTTTGTAGCTACCCACATGCTGGTCGACAAACGACTTGAGCTCGTTGGGCGTGAGGACGCGTTCGGCGACATAGGCGGCATCGTCCCAATAGCCGGCCTTCAGCAGAAGATCGAGCGCCGTGGAGTATTGGCTGCGTGAGAGTTTGAGTACGGCCAGTTCCCCGCGGATACGGTTGCGCGGATGCATGGGCGGATCGGCATCCTTGGATTCCGTGGCGGCGGGCCATTCCTCCGTCTCGGGGAATTGTTTGGCGGCCTGGTCGAGAAACCTGGCGGCATCCTCCAATTTTCCTTCACGAAGCGCCAACTTGGCGCGAACCCAGTACGTGATACCGGTATCTTTGGGGGCACGGTCGAGAAATCTTCTCGTAGCGGCAAAATCGCCGGCTTTGTAGGCCATCCAAGCGAGGCGATCGAATCCCGCGGCATCTTTGACGTCCGCCCCTTCAATGGCCTTGAGCCAGCGCTGGGTGTTGTGTACGTATTCGTTGGCCAACGTATCTGAGCGCTTGTAGTAATCCGTCGAGATGAGCCAGGCGGTGATGACCCGTCGCGAGATTTCATCCTTGGCCAGACGATTCAGCGGAGCTTTCTTGTCCGCCAGGCAGCCGGAAGCGACTTGACCCAGTGATGCCCCGGCCGTCAGATCACCGGAAGCCGCCTGATCGAGATACAGCGCCAGCGCCTGTTCGGGATGGTCGCGTTTTAGTTCAGCCGCCGCCTCCCAGCCCAAACTCGCAGCCGCCAAACCCAGCGTATCGGCGAAACCTGACTTGGCCAGTTCGCGGGTCATGCGAAAATACTCGACCGCCTTGGTGGGATCCGCCGTCGAGTAGGTGCGGCCAATCATGTACGCAGCCCATGTCGAGCGATACTTGCGCTGCCCAGCCGGCTGCGCAAGAATCGCCAGCCACGACTTGCGTGCTTCGTCGACCTGCCCCGAATGGTACGCAATGGCACCACGCTGGTAGTCGGCAAATTCGGCGGGCAGACCCTCCAGACGATTACCGATGTCGACTATTGAGAACTCGGGCTTGGGGCCACGCGTGGTGTCCCAACTGCGTTCTTCCCACTTGAGCAACGATTCCTGGTAGGTTTGAATGGCTTTCCGTAGCGTTTCCAGTTGCCCGCTCATCTTGGTGATCGCAGCTTCAGAGGCACCACTTTCCCGAAGCGCCGCCCGCAGATCGGCCAGGTCTCCCGCCGTCGTTTGCGCCGGGCCGTAAGATGCCACGTCCGGAAGGTAGTAGGAAATTCGCTGTTTGTCTTCGGGAATGATCGCAGTCACCGTGGCGGTACAGTGCGGTTTGAGGCGTTCCAACTCCACTGCGAAGTCTCCACGCGGACCCGCTTTGAGCTCGTCATCGGTTTTGGACAGGATGTCGCTGGGAAAGAACGGCCCACAAGCCTTTGCCAGCGGCGTGGCCAGACAAACTGCGGCCAGCAGCGCACTAATGATTCGCGGCCAACGCTTGAGCGTGGATCGGCACGTCATGGTCGAGACGAAGCCAGGCGATCGTTTTGGAGTCGCCGGGGGCGAGTCGTTCATCGGGTTGGGCATTGCCACGGAAACGGAGGCTGCGGCGCGGTTCATCGGGCGGTCCTTGTGTGTCTTCGTAACCATTGAGCGGGTCGTGAGCGACCAGTTCAGCATTCGTCCATTCGACAGTGACATCGATGGGAGACCGGATTTCGCCATCACCGGAGTTCCGGAGGACAACCTCCAGCACACCGGCGTCACCCGGGATGATACTAACCGCGAGCACTGCAGTAGGACGATGGCCCTGCATCACCGCTTGGAGCGTGGGCCAGCGCCAGTTGTTTTGGTCGGACTCGACGGGCAGGCGATACCAAATGATCCCGCTGAGCGCTATCGGCCGATCGGCCTTCATGTCTCGCAAGAAATCCGCCAGTGCACCAGCGTCCGCTCCCAGCCAGCGTTTTTGTGTACCTTCGGGCCATGAGTGTTCTGGTCCTTCGGCGTCGAGACCGAGATATTGGCCGGCGCTGTCGAAGGCGAGAACGTAGCCGTAGGTGGGGAGCGCGACACGGAAGGGGACGGCCATCCGGGCGGCTCTTTCGATGGCCAGACGGGCGGCCGAAAGTTCGCACAGCGTGGCGGCATCGGCAAAATGTGCCGGGCGCTCCAACGAGTGAACCTGCAACACGTACGATGGGCACTCTCCCGCGAGCACCGCAAAATCGCGGCGATCGAGCCATGCGGGCAACGCCGTAATCGTCACCGGCGTAGGCGCGATCGCAACTTTGATCCGCTGGACCCACAGGCGATAACCTGCGAGCTTGCTGGCCGGACAATCAAAATCAAGCTGAATTTCCGCTGGCGCAATTCCGTGCTCACGAGCCTCCCGGCATAGTTCCGCGGCAAGGTTGGCGAGAAATTCAGCGGACGGGCCGTCGAACCGGTCGTGGAATTCGTTGATCCTGATCGCGAGGCCGACTTCGGTGGCTGGTTTGAGCCGATCCCAATCGGGCCGCACTTTGAACAAGACCGGATGAGGCTCACCCGTGGGACGCTTTTCCCAAGAGACTTGTGCGGAAAGGATCACAATTCGGGAAAATTCTTGGCCATGTTGTTCTAGGGCGTTTCTGACCGGATCGGTCCATGCCCGTTGCCAAACATAGGCTTGCTGGGAAAGCGGGCCGTGAGTGTGGGGCACCGCACGGAAACGAAGCAAGATTTCGACCCCAAGGGCAACAACGAGAAGCAGCAGAAGGAGGAGAACCAGCCGGCGGCGCAGCATGTCAATCGTCCAGATCATGGTTTCAGTGGTGTAATCTCCACCGTCCAGCCATCTTTTTGGTCGGGAGTTTTTACGTCGATGATCTTGGCATGGTCTTGGTTGATTTGGAGGTCATGGAATTCGACGGTGGTGACGTCGCCGCGGGGGGCGGTGGAGACCATTTTGACGGGGATCTGCATTCTTCTGTCGATGGTGAGGTCGAGTTCGGAGAAGTCATATTTGCCTTTGATACGCGGGGTGAGTTTGAGCTGCAGGAGGTTTTCATCTTTGGTGGGGAGAAGTTGGACTTGGAACTCCTTAATGACGTCGGCGGTTTTTTGGCCGATGGGCATGGGGATGGGGCCGTCGATCTTCATGACGTTGGGGGCGGGCTGGCCGGGCGCGACCGGCGGGGCGACCTGGATGCGGCGGAAGATTTTTTTGAGCGGGTCGATGAGGGTGAGCCATTGGCCATCGAAGACCATATCGAGCTCGAGATTTTGCTTCATGATTTTGCCATCGAGTTTGATGTTAGAGCGGCGGACGGAGAAGCGCGTGCCGCCGGTGGGGGCTTTGATGTAATCGATGTAGCCGTCGTTGGCTTCGGCTTCATCGGTTTTGGCGTGATAGACGGAATAGGCGAGTGTGCCATGGAAGTCTTTGAGGGTATCGCCGCGTTTTTCGAGCAGGTCGAGGATGGCCCGGGCTTCGGAGGATGTGTCATCAGGTGCGGTGGCGGCGGGTTCTGAAGCGGCGGGTGCGGTCGTGGGTACTGTCTGCGCGTAGGCGGGGACGGCGGCAAGGAGGAGGATGATGGGGACAATGCGAGACATGCGGGCTGCTCCGGAGGAAGGAGATCTAAACACTAAGACACGAAGGCGCGAAGAATCTCGTACGGTCAATACCATCATCGTCAAGACGCGAGGATGGGCAAGAGTTCCCGCAAGTGATGGATGCGGTAGGTGGCCATCGGGGCGAAGGGAGGAAGCCGGTCGGGATCGGCGGGGCAGAGGAGGGCGGAGTCGACGCCGGCAGCGTGGGCGGCTTGGAGGTCGTAAAGGTAGTCGCCGATCATGAGGGTCTGGGAGGCGGGAACGGCGAATTTTCGGGCGATGTTGAGGATGCTGTCGGGGTGGGGTTTGTGGGGGGCGTCATCACGGGTGGCAATGTGGTCGAGGACGAGTTTGTGACGTTCGAGAATGCGATGCGCGCAGTGGCGCGAGTTACGGGTGAGGAGCGCCGTGAAGATTCCGCGGTGATGCAGGGCGGAGAGGAGATCGGCGGCACCGTCGTGGAGGCGGCAGGATTCGGCAGCGGACATTTCGTGACGGTGAAGAATGGCATGGGCGTCAGGCTGCAGGTGCGTGGGGAGGGTGGCGATGGCTTCGAGGATGGGGCATTTTTCGGGCAGGCCGAGGTCGCTGCGGATGGCAGCAAAGTCGAGGAGTTCTTCGGTGAGCGTGCCGTCCATATCGAAGATGGCAAGTCTATAGGGCATCGTTTTATCCGCTTGAAGATGGTATTGCGAAAATTGCTGACGAAGAGTGCTTCATTGCGTAATATTGTAACAGCGGAAGAGGCAGGAACTGATAAGTAAGCGTTGAAATGACGGAGGTGGGTGAATTTGGTGGAGCAATGCGACAGATGACGAACAAATGGACGCCATGGGTGGGGCTTGCGGAGTATTCCCGCGTGTTGCTGCGGAAGATGGGATACATCGCGATCATGTGGGTAGCGGTGTATTTCATCTCACAGCCGTTCCGGGTCGACGGGAGCCCTCTGATGCTTTTCGCGCCGCTGCTGGGAGCGCTGGCGGGACTGACGGCGGGATGGTACCTGGCGGAAGATGCAGTGCAGGATTCAAGTATGACGGGGGTGTTCCTCTGGACGCTGCTGGTGGTGACGAGTTGGATTCCGATCGGGGTCGTCGAAGGAATAATGCTGCTGGTGACGCGCTGGAAGGTGGGGTTTGGGGGATGGATGGTGATTGCATCGGCGATGCTGCTGAGTTTTGCCGCGGCGGTGTGGCGGTCATCGGCGGATGATTAGGCGGAAGCCAGAAGCTGGAAGCTGGAAGTTAGAAGGCGCGGGGAGCGCCGGAGCCGCCACGGGCGGCGGCACCGATGACGACAACGAAGATGAGTGCGTAAATGACTATGACAATGGCGATTAGGGCAATCCAGCAATAGCCGAGGATCAGACCGGCCAGTGCCATGCCGGCGCCATTGTATCTTTCCGGCTCGCGGCGAATCTGGCCGCGGGCGATGTGGCCGAAGATGATGGCGAGAATGGGAAGGATAGCGCACATAAAACCGCCGCAGCCGCAGACGAGGGAGGCGATCGCCATACCTTGGCTCTTGGCGGGTGCGTAGTTATAGGCGGGAGTTACCGGGGAAGCGGTAGCCTGGGCAAGAGCACTGGGGGAGATGCGCTGGGCGGCGAGGGCGAAGGCGTTGGCAAGTTCGGGGATTTCTGCGGCGGTGCGGTACTGGTCCGTGCCGGAAACAGAAACTTGCATCTGGGGAGTGATGCGGCCTTCGGCGATCCATTGCTGGAGGAGTTGTAAAGTGGCTGGGCCGTAGGAGTTACCAGCGGCATCGCGGACGAAGTATTGGGGGGCGGCCAGGTTGGACATGGTGAATCTCCGAATCTCAACGAATGAAGAGCGCGGGCTGACGCACTCTTAAAGCTTAAGGGAAGATACCCGCGTGCTGGCCGGGGGGCCAGTATATTCAGGACGTTTCGAGCGTAGCGAAGTGGCTGCGAGTAGAGGCAGGAGGTTCTCGCAGACGAGTGCCAGGCGACAAGTGCTGGCCGCATCGTTGGTTACAAGTAGGAAACGTGCTCGAAACAAAAAAAGGCCCGACGGGTGAGCGTCGGGCCTTTGTGGCTATCTGGGAGAGATCAAGGAGGCAAATCAGTTCTTGGCGGCGGGTTCGACGATGGACTGGGTGCGGACGAGGACGCGGGCTTCGCCGAGGAGGTGGAAGCCTTCGATGTGAACGGCGCGACGGTGAAGCTGGGCGACGACGATGGATAGGTATTCGGTGTGGCCGATCTCGTTTTTCTTGTGGGAAACGAGGCCGCCCTGTTCTTCGGCAAGGCGAAGGAGTTCGGTGACGGAGTTGTCGAAGAGGGCGTCGGTGACGTGCTCTTCGTTGAGGGCGAGGTAATACTGGAAGTGGCTGCCGAGGGATTTTTCGTATTGCTTGTCGCCTTTGCACGGGAGGCGTTCGACGAGCCCGCGATCCGGGAGGGTCTTGCTGGGGAAGCAGGCCAGTTCGGAAACTGTTTTACCACCACCAGTTACGGCAACGAGGTGGCCGCCACCGGAGAGGAGCCACATGGAGACTTCGAGGCCGCCGAGGATGCGGGCGCGGCGGGCATCGACGGTAAAGAGTTCGGGATGGAGGCCGCGGTCGTAGACGAGGACCGATAAGCCAGCAGAACGGGGTTTTTTCGAGTGAACGCTCATCTTTGGGTAAATCCTTAAAAAGAGTAACTGAAGGGGTGATTATACGAAAGAAAGGGTGTTTTTCGAAGGAAAAAGTGAGAAAGGTGGGGGATTGATAGATGAGAAAAATGTAAGTCTTTTTATGACAATATATTACCTGTTTGCGTACCGTTAAGGGGTGGGTATATTTGGGGGGGAGGGGTGGGCGGGATTTCACGGGGTGTTTTGAGACCGATTCGGATCGATTCTGAACTGATTTTGCATCGTTTTGGCGCGATTTTGCACTGCTTTTGAAGTGTTTTGAGATGGTATTTTGTGGTTTTTGAGCGATTTTGAATGATTTTTCGGGGTTCTCGGGGGGTGAGATTGAGGATTCGAGAGACATGACGCGATCAAATAATCGGGATGGTGCAGACGGTTGCGGATTGAAGATAGTATGGGTGGGTGAAGGGGTTTGGGAAGAAGCAAGAAGCAAGAAGCAAGAAGCAAGAAGTTGGAAGTTGGAACGGGGTGGGGGTATCTTCGCGGAGAGTTTTTGCGAGAGCGATTTTTTTGAAAGGGTGGCGATGTCGCAGTATCGGTCGAACGCGCGGATGGAAAAGATGGATCAGCATTACCAGGCGACCAGCGCGGCGATCTGCGGGGATGTGACGATCGGGGAAGACTGTTCGTTCTGGTTCGGGGTGACGGTGCGCGGGGATGTGGCGCCGATCGTGATCGGGAAGCGCGTGAACGTGCAGGAGAATGCGGTACTGCACTGCGACTCGGGCAAGCCGCTGGAGATTGGGGATGATGTGACGATCGGGCATGGGGCGATCGTGCACAATGCGAAGATCGGGCGCGGGGCGCTGATCGGGATGGCGGCGACGCTGCTGGGGGATTGCGTGGTGGGTGAGGATGCGATGGTGGCGGCGGGTGCGGTGCTGAGTCCGGGGACGGTGGTGCCGGACCGGATGGTGGCGATGGGTGTGCCGGCGAAAGTGGTGCGGCCGATCCGGGATGCGGAGCTGGAATGGAATCGGAAGAATTGTGCGCACTATGTGGAGTTGGCGCGGGAGCATGTGGCGGAGGGGGGGAAATTCTATCGGTTATGAGTTAGGGGTTATGGGTTGGGTCGTGGGTCGTGGTTCGTGGGTCGTGGTTGTTGGTGAGATTAGCACGAAGGCCCTTTAGTGACTCTCAAAAGGAAACCGCCGATGAACGCAGATAAACGCGGATGCCTTGGATTCTTTGGTACTGATCGGCGTTCAACGGCGTTCATCTGCGGTTTCAAAAGTCTTGAGATGGTTTCTTAGGGCACTTAAAAGATATGACGTTTTTTTACCACCAAGACACGAAGACACCAAGAAGAGTTCAAGGAGGGTTGGATGCGTATGGACTTTCTTCTCGGGGAAGAAGTGGGCGTGAGGTTGCCCTGACGAAAAGATAATTTTCACCACAGAGGACACAGAGTGCACAGAGGTACACAACTCATTTTCTCAGTGCTCTCGGTGTGCTCTGTGGTTTATAGAGATTGGCTTTCAAAGCGGTGCGGAGGGGCAAGATGGGGGTACGGAGATTGGCGGTGCCGCGAGGGGGAATTGTTGTTGCGGGGGGTCGGGCGCGGCGTCATGCTGGTGTTAGGCAAGGGTAGTTGAGGCGGAGCGGGTGGGTGACGATTTTGGTCGTCGCCAACGTGTTGAGAGTCTGGCAAAGGTGCTCACCATGAGACGTCTGCTATTCAATATTCTAACGTTGTCATCACTGCTGCTCTTTACCACCGCGATGGGAATATGGATGCGCAGCTATTTGGTTGTTGATAACATTGATTACCAAACACGATCTTCAATCTGGGAAATCGGATCAGAGCGAGGAATCATTGCATATTACCGCAAAGCATGGAAAAACGGCGGTCACTTTACCAATCCCGAACTCGGTGTTTCCTACGATATTGCATCAACAGGTCTTGGTCCGCCGACTGGCCGACCGATGAGCATTCTCGATGGAAAGAATGATTTTGATCGGCGCTTCGGTGACTTTGACGTAGTCTATCGTGATGATGATTTCACAACCGAGCGACTTGTTGAATTTCCTTTGTGGTTACCTGCAGCTCTTTCTTTAGTGATGCCCGCAGTTTGGGAATGGATGGCTATTCGCGACAGGAGATGGCAGAGACGCAAGCGAATAGGTCAGTGTGTCAAATGCGGCTATGACCTGCGGGCCAGTGAAAACCGATGCCCCGAATGCGGGACGTCAATAACAACCCCTGCGCAGGAGAGTTGATCTTCCTGTACAAAAATGATTGTCGCGGGAATCGTTGGGCAAGATTGGGGGGTGACGTGGGCGAGAGTGCCGGCCCGTTGGGCCTCGGCAATTTTGAGGGGATGAGGTCCGTGGCCTTACGGCCACGGCTACAAAAAGTGATGGCCCTTTGGGCCACGGTGGGCACGGGGTTTGGGACGATTTGAAAAGCATGGATATGATCGGTCTCAGTGTGCTCCGTGAACTCTGTGGTTTATAGTGAGTGATGCGGTGTTTGCGGCATGCTCTTGGCACCGAGATTGTGCCAAGGGCATGGCACCCCGGGTTTCAGAAATTTGGAGACAGAAGATGCGCATGTTCCGTAGGTCCAGGAAATGGATGAAATGGTACGGGGTGGCGATGTGCGTCACTGGCATCGTCGTGGGCATGTATGCAGACTGTAGCGCGGAGAACGAAACGGGAAATACAACAGGTCCCGCGACAACTCATCAAGGGCTTCCAGAGGCGAAAGAGGTCTTTCGCTTTGAAGGCGAGGTGGCTCGGGTCGTCACCATGGTTGAGTTTGACGGCAAGGCAATTCGGACTGATGTTAATCCTCGATTTGCCGTGGTAGTAAGAAAGATTCGGAAATTGGCAGGTGATGGACCGACCGTAAAGGACGATACACTGGTGTTTGCCATTCACAGTCCGACAAACACATTCGTAACAGATGATCCGGTTGACAAGACTTTTGAATTCAGGATGGTCCGCTATGGAAATGCGAAAACGGATCTTCAGCGCATTGAGGCGCGCGAAGTAATCCCGTCCGCTGGTACTAGTACTGCTCCTCGTAAGTAGAGGTTTGCCTTTGCTCGTCATGTATAGGAATGATTGTGACCAGTATCATTGGGCAGGATTGGACGAGAATGGGATTGATTGCGTGGGACGATGATGCGGGGGCCGGCGGCATGCTCTTGGCACCGAGATAGTGCCAAGGGCATGGCACCCCGGATTTGGCGGAGTAAGGTTGTCATGATGCGGTGGGTAACACTCACGTTGGGCCTGGTGATGGCCGTGATGGGAGCGATGCTGGCGAGCAGTAGTCATCCGACGGCTGTGACTCAATGGTCGGGCGGGATACTGGGAACAGTGGGAGTGATTGTGGTGATCGTATCGCTCTACTTTGAGGTACGACGACGGTAGCGGAATCGGATCGGTCGCCCCGTTGGGGCTGAGGGGTTGTTGGGGGGTTGTTTCCGGGGGCTTGCGTTGCCGCGCCCCTGGCTATGGACGCGGGCCCCGTTGGGGCCGTGGACGCATAGCGTTGCGACAGAGAGCGTTTTGTGAACTTCACCACGGCCCGCATGATCAAGGCCATCATTTTCATTCCGCTGCTCAGTTTCATTGGCGGCGTCATCGGGTGCGGTGTGGCGTCCATCCTTGCAGCGTTGGTGATGGGAGTCCTCAGGTTTTTCTTTGAGTCTTTAAATCCGGCTGTAGTTGTCGCCGCGAGCGTTTCCATCGTGGTCCTTGGAACTCTCACGGGGATGACGCTGGCGATTGTTTTTATCGTGCGAACGGAAATCGCCCGCGATGAGGGCCAACAGTCGTATGGCTTTCCCGTTACGCTTGAGGAGCCGAACGCGAAACACGAAACGCGAAACGCGAAACGCGAAACATGAAACATGAAATGGGTGGGGGCAGTGGCCAGTGGATGGGAATTCTGAATTCTGAATTCGGTGTTAGTGGGATGATGCGGCGGCGGGGGTGGGGGGTTTCTTTTGCATGGTGGCCATTTGGACCCAGTGCGGGGGGATGCGGTCGACGAGGTAGGCGCTGGGGGTGACGGCTTCGAGGAATTCGGCGCCGGCTTCGTAGAGTCCGGCGCGGAGGTAGCGGCAGAAGGTGATGCGGGAGAGGACGAGCTTGGGGACGGGGCCGCTGATGTGGAATTCGATGGCGAGGAGGTCGCCTTTTTTGAAGAGGCGGCGGGAGATGCAGCCGATGCCGGAGGTGGTGAGATTGCGGGAGAAGATCTGGAGGGTGGGGCGGGAGTTGGCCTGGATGACGTAGACGTCGAGGGGGAGGCGGACGTTGACGCGGTTGTGGATGCGGCGGTTGGCTTCGGGGGAGGTGGGGAGGCGGTCGAGTTGCGCGAGGATTTCGCGCACCTGGGAGAGTTGCTCGGCGGTGACTTGTCGTGACACGAGGCGTCTCCTGGGACGGGTCAGTGGTCAGCACTACATCGCTAACGACCGTAAATTAGCCACAAATGAACACAAATGAACACAAAGACTTCATTAAGTGCTTAGGGACTAACTAAAAAGAAACCGCCGATGGACGCAGATAAACGCAGATGCCCGATGAACTCTGAGGAATATCGGCGTTCATTGGCGTTCATCGGCGGTTCCTTCGTCTTGCTCTTGGGTATGGATCGGTCGTAAAGATGGAGGTGTTAATGGTGAATGCGTCGGTATTTATAGGGGGGTAAGGGGGATGCGTGGGGGATGATGGATTATTGGACGAGGGGCGTGGTTCGTGGTTCGTGGTTCGGGTGCCGGGGAAGGAATTCAGAATTCAGAGTTCTGAATTCAGAATTGGGGGATGACGAGGTTGCCACGATGCTGAGGTGGACGCGGCGGAGTTGGGAGGCCGCTCAAGACTCAAGACTCAAGACTCAAGACTAAGGACTCGAGACTCAAATCTATATCCGTGGTCAGAGGGAGTTGGTGGCGGGATTGGGGGTGGCGCGGCGGGCGAGCCAGTCGCCTTGGAGGACGAGTTTGGTCCAGTCGGGGGGGACGCGGCGGACGTTGGTGGGGTCGGCTTCGACGGCTTGGAAGGCGAGGCCGACTTCCATGATGTCGAGTTCGACGGTGCGGCAGAAGCAGGTTTTGCAGAGGACGAGCTGGGGGCATTTTTCGTTGAGTTCGTGGGCGATGATGAGGTATTGGCCGTTGTAGACGAGTTTGCGGGTGAGGAAGGCGAGGCCGCCGGTGGAGAGGTTGCGGGAGTAGACGCGGACCCAGGGTGAGCCGGGGTCGGCGGGGAGGTTGAGCCACATGGGGTGGGAGAAATCGATGCGCGGGTGGATGCGGCGGTCGGCGTCGAGGGCGGGGACCTGAGCATCGAGCTCGGCGATGATTTTCTGGATACGCGTGATTTCCAGGCGCGATACGCCAATGTGGTACATGAGAAAGCCTCACTTTTTGGGGTGCAGTTCCACTATGACTGATTCAAGTGTTGAATATGTTTTGGGGGGAGGCAAGTTTTTTTTGGGGGGTAGACAGTAGACTGACCTTGCCCACGAACGGTGGGCGCGGCCTGGGGTCAATTGAGGCCGGCCTCGAACGCTTCGGGGCTCAGATAGCCTAACGAAGAATGCCTTCGTTGACGATTATAAAACACCTCGATGTA
>Ga0114951_10000972_pt1 | contig 37698 bp, 50 predicted proteins | sample AM7aDNAmetaG_FD_88677 | JGI IMG/M metagenome (GOLD analysis project Ga0114951, IMG submission 88677) | Freshwater microbial communities from Finland to study Microbial Dark Matter (Phase II) - AM7a DNA metaG | ecosystem: Environmental > Aquatic > Freshwater > Lake | place: Finland: Lake Alinen... | reverse complement strand
TATTCTTTTTTGTACCGCTTAAATATTTGATTTTTTGTTTCCATGTTCATATGGAAACACGGTAACCCATTTATTAGATATTCACCACAGTTTGGGTAACATTTTCAATTAGCTAGAACGGGGGTGTTGACACGGAAAACAAAATAGATTATACTGGGGAATATACAATAAAAAAATAGTTAATAGCGATTGTTAACTTCTCCCGTTTAGCGGGGGTAACAACATTGCCATCATTAAATGGGCAAGCGCCCATTTTTAGTTAATACCAGAAATAAATAAGTTATGAAATTTATACTTGGAAAAAAAATTGGAATGTCCCAGATGTTTGATAAGAATGGAAAATTGACTCCGGTTACTTTAATTTTGGCTGGGCCTTGCTATGTTTTACAGAAAAAAAACAAAGAAAAAGAAGGATATGACGCTTTACAAATCGGGCTTAATAAAATAGAAAAGAAAGATAAGATTGGAAAATCAATGAAGGGTAAAGAGTATAAAAACATAAAAGAATTCAAGGCAGATGATTTGAGCGCGAACGTTGGAGATGAAATAAATGTTTCGGTTTTTGGAGAGGGAGATGTTGTAAAAGTTTCGGGAATGTCTAAGGGAAAAGGATTTCAGGGTGGAGTTAAAAGGCACGGATTTCACGGAAGAAGAGCCACTCACGGAGTAAAGCACGAACATAGAACAATTGGTTCTACCGGTTCAAGATTTCCGCAACACGTTATAAAAGGAAGAAGAATGCCGGGAAGAATGGGATACGAAAGAATTAGCGTCAAGGGATTAAAAATAATGAAAGTTGATAAAGACAGCAATTTATTAGTATTAAAAGGAGCAGTTCCCGGAAGAACAGGAGCTTTGCTTGAAATAAGAGCATAATCATGAAATTTGATTTGTACAACCAAAATGGAGAAGTTTCCGGAAGTGTTACCTTGCCAAAGGATATTTTTGAAGTTGAATTCAATGCTGATTTGGTTCACCAAATTGCAGTTGGTTTAATGGCTAATAAAAGACAGATTTCAGCTCATACAAAAAATAGAGGAGAAGTAAGAGGCGGAGGAAAAAAACCTTGGAGGCAAAAGGGCACAGGCCGAGCCAGAGTTGGTTCAAACCGATCCCCAATTTGGAAAGGCGGAGGAATTACTCATGGCCCAAGAAATGACAGGATTTTTGCAGTTGAAATTCCAAAGAAAATGAGAAGAAAAGCTTTGCTTATGGTTTTGTCTGAAAAGGCAAAGACTAACAATTTGATTGTTTTAGATAAATTTGATTTGGAAAAAGGAAAAACAAAAGAAATGGCACTTTCACTTTCAAAATTGCCTTGTAAAAATGTTACAACGTTAATTGCCCTTCCAGATTACGACAAAAAAGTATTTTTGGCAGCCAGAAATATTAAAAAGACAGACATTGATGACGCAAGAAATTTGAATGTTCTGGATTTGTTGAATCATAAATACCTTTTGATAACAAAAGACAGCATTAAAACTATTGAGAATACGTTTGTAAAACAATAATATGGCACTTTTTGGTTCAAAAAATAAAAAAGTAGAGAAAAAACCTGAAGTAAAAACAGAGAAGCTTTCGGTTACGAAAAAAACAGCGACCAGTGTGTTTTCATACGATGCGATAAAAAAGCCACATATTTCTGAAAAGGCCACAGATTTATCAGAAAAAGACCAATATATATTTGAAGTTTCACCAAATTACAACAAACACGAAATTGCAAAATCAGTAGAAGGAATTTATGGAGTCAATGTTTTGTCAGTAAATGTAATAAAAATTCCGGCAAAAAAGAGACGACTTGGAAAAACCGAAGGATTTAGGAAAGCTTATAAAAAAGCAATAGTTAAAATAAAAGAAGGCCAAAAAATCGAAATTCTGTAAAAACATGAAAGTATACAAACCAACAACACCATCCAGAAGAGGTATGACAGGAATTGACTTCTCACAGCTCTCAAAAAAAGGGCCAGAGAAGAGCCTTATAAAATACGTAAGGAGAAATTCAGGAAGGTCTGCATCTACGGGAAGAATTACAGTAAGACATAAAGGAGGCGGAGTAAAACAGTATTATAGAATGATTGAATTTTCACAGACAAAAATGAATGTGCCTGCAAAAGTGACTGCTTTGGAATATGACCCAAACAGAACCGCTTTTATTGCTTTGATTGAATACGCGGACAAAACAATACAATATATTGTTGCCCCGCAAGGTTTGAAAGTTGGAGATGAAATTATTTTTGCAGAAAATGCGCCATTGACGCCGGGAAACAGATTAAAATTGAAAAACATTCCAGTTGGGACAGCAGTTTACAATGTTGAATTGGATCCGGGAAAAGGAGGAATAGCTGTAAGATCAGCAGGTTCTTCGGCTCAAGTATTGGCTCATGACGGAGATCATATTAACTTAAAGATGCCATCAACAGAAGTAAGAAGATTCAAAGGAGACTGTTTCGCAACAATCGGAATGGTTTCTAATCCGGAAAATAGATTTTACAGAGTTGGAAAAGCCGGGAAAAACAGGCATAAAGGAATAAGACCGACAGTCAGAGGATCTGCAATGAATCCGGTTGATCATCCACACGGAGGAGGAGAAGGAAGGCAGCCGATTGGATTGAAACATCCAAAAACTCCATGGGGATTGCCGGCATTGGGAGTAAAAACAAGAAATAAAAAGAAGTGGTCAAGTAAATTAATTATTAGCAGAAGAAAGAAAAAATAATTATGGCAAGAAGTTTAAAAAAGGGACCATATATTGACGCACGGCTATTGGAGAAAGTTTTAGCAATCAGAAAAGACGAAAAAAAGATTATTAAAACTTGGGCAAGACATTCAACTATTTCTCCGGAAATGTTGGGGCATACGTTTGGAGTGCATAATGGAAAAGATTTTGTGCCCGTTTATGTTTCAGAAGATATGGTAGGACACAAATTGGGAGAGTTCGCTGCAACAACAAAATTTGTCAGACATGGAGGAAAAATTCAAAGAGCAATTGATTCCGGAGTCGAAAAAAATGAGGCAGCAAAAGTTGAAGCTTCAGTAAAGCCGGCAGCTAAAAAATAACTAACATGGAAATAAAAGTAAAATTATCCAATTTAAGAACAGCGCCAAGAAAAGCCAGACAGGTGGTTGATTTGGTAAGAGGAAAGGGGGTGCTTCAAGCACAGTCCATACTTTTGTTTACTGTAAATAAAACAGCAAGGCCGGTTATGAAACTTTTGAATTCGGCAATTGATTCAGCCACAAAAAATTATCATTTGGAGACAGAAAATTTATTTATCTCAAAAATTACCGTTGATGAGGGTCCAAAATTGAAAAGATTTTTTCCAATGTCCAGAGGACGAGCTTATCCTATTATAAAAAGAAGCTGTCATATTGCATTGTCCATATCAGACGGAGCACCCGACAAAAGCCCTAAAGGGCATTTTGACGGGCCCGTCACAATTCCGCCAAAGGCGGATTTGGTTGGGAAAGTAAAAAAAACTGAAAACAAAACCAAGACAGCAGTAAAACTTAAAAAAAGAGTTACAAAATCAAAAATAAAATAATATGAGTCACAAAGTCCACCCAAAATCATTTAGAATAAAAGGAACAGAAGATTGGAATATTCGCGGTTTTTATGGCAAAAAAATGCCTCGATTTTTGGAGGAGGACTTTTTAATAAAAGATTTTTTAAGAAAGAAATTAATTGAAGCATCGGTCGCAAATATTGAAATTGAACATTCGGCCAATAAATTAAACATTATAATTGAAACAGCTCGCCCGGGTTTGATTATTGGAAGGGGGGGGAATGGAATTGAGGTTTTGAAAACTGAAATTGAAAAGAAAATTGCAAAGAAGATTTTTTCTTCGGAAACGGCTGGCGATAAAAAAACGAAAAGAGAGTACGGGCTTGAAATCAAAGAAATAAAAAATCCTTGGATTTCAGCCCCCTTGGTTGCTCAAATGGCAGCTCAACAGATTGAAAAAAGAATTCCATTCAGGCAAGTTTTAAAAAAATCAATTGAAAGGGTAATGACCAACAGGGAAGCAAAAGGAATCAGAATGGAAGTTTCCGGAAGATTAAACGGAATTGAAATTGCAAGAAGAGAATGGTTGGGATCCGGAAGAATGCCAAGAAACACAATCAGGGCAGATATCGATTTTTCGCAAGACGAAGCGCAATGCACTTACGGAAAAATTGGAATAAAAGTTTGGATATATAAAGGAGATAAATTTGAATAAAATATCATGAGCATATTAATGCCGAAAAAAGTTAAACACCGAAAGTGGCACAAGGGACGCGGAAGAAATCGTGCCAGCGTTGAAACCAGAGCAACTGAAGTTAATTTTGGCAGTTTTGGATTAAAATCAATGGGAACCCGATGGATAACTGCAAGACAATTGGAAGCCGCAAGAAGGTATATTATAAGATATATGAAAAAAGGAGGAAAACTTTGGATTAGAGTCTTTCCCGATAAACCGGTAACTGCAAAAGGATCTGAAGTTGGAATGGGATCGGGAAAGGGAGCAGTTGACCACTATGTTTATGCAATAAGGCCGGGAAGAATGATTTTTGAATTGGATGGATTAAAAGAAGAAATTTGCAAGGAAGCATTAGAGGGAGCTGGCAGAAAATTGCCAATTAGAACAAAATTTGTGAAGAAAGATAATATTTAACATGAAAACTTTAGAATTACGAAAAAAAGACAAAAAGGAATTGGAAAAGGCGGTTCTTGAATTGAGAAAAAAACTAAGCGATCTTAGATTTAAGTTTTCATCCGGAAAGTTGAAAAACGTGAAGGAAATTAATAATTCCAAGAAAGAGGTCGCAAGAATTTTAACTATATTAAGAGAAACAAAATAAAATGGCAAAGAAAACATTACAAGGAATTGTGGTCTCCGACAAAATGACAAAAACAGTTGTTGTTGAAGTGGAACGAATTAAAGAACATCCAAAATACAAGAGAAGATTTAAGGTTCACAAAAAATTCAAAGCCCATGATGAAAAGGGAGAATTTCATGTTGGAGATAAAGTTGTCATAGAAGAAACAAAGCCATTGTCGAAAGATAAAAATTGGATAGTAATCAAACGAATTTAAAATTTCAAATTTAAAATTATCATGATACAGCCAAGATCAATGTTAAAAGTAGCCGACAACTCCGGAGCCAGAATTATTCAAGTGATTAATGTTCCCGGAGGAACAAGAAAAAGATATGCTCAATTGGGAGACGTTGTTGTTGCGGCTGTAAAAAAAGCCGACCCAAGAAAAATTGTTAAGAAACACGACAAAGTAAAAGCAGTTATTATAAGACAGCACAAGGAATTTAAAAGAGCCGATGGATCATACATCAGATTTGACGATAATGCAGCCGTAATTTTAGGTGAAGGTAAAGAACCAAAAGGTACAAGGATTTTGGGGCCCACCGCAAAAGAACTAAAAGAAAAAGGATATGGAACGATTGCCATGATGGCAAGCGAATTGCTATAAAGTTTAAAGTTATAAAATTATGAAAGTAAAAAAAGGAGATTCAGTTTTAATAATTGCGGGTAAAGATAAAGGCAGAACAGCCAAGATTTTAAGGTCGCTTCCGAAAGAACTTAAAGTTTTAGTTGAAGGAATAAATTTAAAGAAAAAGCACGTCAGACCCAAAAAAGAAGGTGAGAAGGGGCAGGTTGTGGCAATTCCTGCGCCAATGGATGTTTCAAACGTAAAATTGGTTTGTCCAAAATGTGGGAAAGCAACAAGAATTGGATATCGAACCGAGGGTGAAATAAAAAATCGTGTATGCAAGAAATGCAAACAAATAATTTAACATGGAAAAATTAAGAGATCGATACAATAAAATAGTGGTTCCGGAAATGATGGAGAAATTTGGATTGAAAAACAAAATGGCGGTTCCTTCAATAAAGAAGGTGGTTTTGAATAGCTCTTTTGGAAAAGCGGTTGTTGGAAAAGCGGCCGGAGAACGCGAAAAAATATTCAATTTTATTTCGCAGGATTTATCTTTAATTGCTGGTCAGCACACAAATATTGTAAAATCAAAAAAATCAATCGCAGGATTTAAATTGAGAGAAAATTTGGAAATTGCCGCAGTTGTAACATTAAGAAAAGAAAGAATGTGGGACTTTTTGGAAAGATTGATTTATCTTTCATTGCCAAGATCCAGAGACTTTAAAGGATTAGAGCCAAAATCGGTTGACCAAAGCGGGAATTTATCCATTGGATTTAAGGAGCACATTTTTTTCCCTGAAATATTTACAGAAAAAGAAAAGACAATTTTTGGATTGGAAGTTACGGTTGTAACAAATGCAAAAAATAAAGAACAAGGACTGGAGTTATATAAATTAATGGGTTTCCCAATGAAGGAAATCAAAGAAGTAAAATAACAAATTCATGGCAAAAGTATCACAAGAAGCAAAAGCAAAAATGAAGCCGAAGTATTCTTCCAGAAAAATAAGGAGATGTTTTAAATGTGGCAGAAGGCACGGTTTTATGAGGGCTTTCGGACTTTGCAGAATTTGTTTCAGAGAATTAGCAAATAAAGGAGAAATTCCGGGAATAAAGAAAAGTAGCTGGTAATAAAATATACATATCTATTAAAAATTTAAAATTTTAAATTTAAAATTATCGCAATGACAGACCCAATTACAGATTTATTAAATCAAATTAGAAACGCTCAAGCTGTTGGAAAAACAGAGGTTTTGGTTCCCACTTCAAAAATAAAAAAAGAAATTGCAAATTTATTGTCAAAAGAAGGATTTGTGGGAGAAATTAAAAATGGAATGAAAGGGAAAATTAAAGCATTAAAAATTGCATTAAAATACGAAAATGACTTGCCGGTAATTGCAGGATTAAAAAGAGTTTCAAAGCCCGGACAGAGAATTTATGAAGGATTTGCTGAAATAAAAAGAGTAAAGGGTGGGTTTGGAATAGCAATAATTTCAACACCAAAAGGTTTAATGACAAATAAAGAAGCCAGAAAACAAAAATTAGGCGGAGAAATAATCTGCCAAGTTTGGTAAATAAAACACAAAAACATGTCAAGAATAGGAAAAAAACCAATTGAAATCCCACAAGGAGTAACTGTAATAGTTGATGAGAAGAATATTACAGTTAAAGGTCCAAAGGGAGAATTAACGCAATTTATGCATCCTGAAGTCAAAGTTGAAATACAGGAAGGCAAAGTTTTGGTTGCTCCAAAAACAGAATTGTCTAAAAAAGGACGCGGACTTTGGGGGCTTTATCGCGCGTTGATTGCAAACATGGTTGAGGGAGTTTCAAAAGGTTTTGAAAAAAAATTGGAAATTGAAGGAGTTGGTTTTAAGGCAGCCGTTGATACAGATGGAATAACTTTGAATCTTGGATTTACAAATCCCGTTAAAATTGCAAAAATTGAAGGCGTTGACTTTAAAGTTGAAAAAAACGTGATTACGGTTTCAGGAGCCAATAAAGAAAGAGTGGGCCATATGGCGGCGTTAATCAGAATACAAAAGAAGGCAGAACCATACAAAGGAAAAGGAATTAAATATCAAGGAGAAAGAATCAGAAGAAAAGAAGGTAAAAAAGTTGTAGCGAGCAAATAATATCCGCTTTTGAAAATATTTTTTCGGCTTGCCATCCTATCCTTCGGGGGAGCCAGCGTCGCCTAAAAAGATATTTCCAAAAGCTACCAATATGAGTATTAAAACATTAAAACGCGTAAGACGTCACAAAAAAATAAGGAAAGATATTGTTGGAACAAAAGACAGGCCACGTCTTTGTGTTTTCAGATCGAATCTGCATATTTATGCGCAGTTGATAAATGATGAAAATGCAAAAGTTTTAATGTCTGTTTCAGATAAAGATGTAAAGATAAAAAGGGGTGAAAAGAAATCTGAGGCAGCCAAAGAAGTTGGAAAAATGATAGCCAAACAGGCAGTTGAAAGTAAAATTGAAAAGGTTGTTTTTGACAGAGGAGGATTCGTTTTTCATGGAAGAGTGAAGGCGGTGGCTGAAGGAGCAAGAGAAGGAGGACTCAAGTTCTAATTTAAAATTTAAAATTTGAAATTTCAAATTAAATAATATATGGCAGAAGAAATAAAAATCGAACCGGTAAAAAATAATGATGGATTTGTACCAATTCCTACAGGACCAACCGAACAGCCAGCGTCTCCTCGTGGTTTTGGGCGTGGTCAAGGTCAAGGATTTGGAGGGCAGAGGGGTGGACAGCAAGGACAGGGTCAAAACAGAAGGCCCGGTTTTGGAAGGGCGGGATTTGGAAAGGACAGGCCAACTGATGGACTGGAAACAAAAATGTTGGATTTAGCCAGAGTTACCAGAGTTACCGGTGGAGGAAAAAGAATGAGTTTTAGGGCTGTTGTTATTGCAGGAGATAAAAAAGGAAAAGTTGGAATTGGGGTTGATAAGGGGAAAGATGTTTCGCAGGCAATTGAAAAAGCAACCAGAAGAGCAAAAAGAAACATGATTAGTGTTGTTATTGTTGAAGGGACTATTCCTCACGAAGCCACAGCAAAAGCCGGACCGGCCAGAATTATGTTGAAACCGCAAAAAAAGGGTAGGGGCTTGGTTGCCGGCGGGGCAGTCAGAATGATTTGCGAGTTGGCGGGAATTAAAAATATTTCATCAAAAATTCTTTCGGGCTCGAAAAATAAATTAAATAACGCAAGGGCCACAATTGAAGCTTTGAAAAAATTAAAAGCGAGAACAAAATAATATGCAGATACACGAATTAAAGCCAAAACATAAAAAGCCGGACAAAAAAAGAGTTGGTAGAGGCGGGAAGAAAGGAACTTATTCCGGAAAGGGAAATAAAGGACAAAAGTCGCGTGCCGGAAGAAAAATGGTGCCGATTATAAGAGAATTAATCAAAAGATATCCAAAATTAAAAGGATACAAGACTTTTAGATTGGATGATTATTCTGCAGTTGTAAATTTGGAAACTTTGGAAAAAATTTCAACAGACGGAGAAACAATAAATCCCGAAAATTTGATTAAAAAGGGTATTGTTAGTAGACTGAAAGGAAGAAACCCAAAGATTAAAATTTTAGGAACAGGAAAACTTACCAAGAAATTAGTCGTGGAAAACTGTAAAACATCTAAGACCGCAATGGACGCCATTGTTAAGGCGGGGGGGTCTGTAAAATAAAATCGTCACGTCATTGCGAGGAGCCCGCAGGCGACGCGGCAATCTATCAGAATCAGAGATTGCTTCGTCGTTACTACTCCTCGCAATGACGAATAACTACTATGTGGTACGACAAAATAACATTTCTTTTTAAAAATAAGGATCTTAGAAACAAATTTCTTTTTGTTTTGTTTCTTTTTGTTGTTTTTAGATTTGCCGCGAACATTCCAATACCGGGGATTGGGGCTGAAAATTTGAGAAAGTTTTTTGACCAAAATCAGGTTTTTGGCCTTTTAAATTTGTTTACAGGGGGGGCTTTGAGTAATTTCTCGCTTGTTTTGTTGGGACTTGGGCCCTATATTACTGCCACAATTATTCTTCAACTTTTAACAATGATTTTTCCCGGATTGGAAAAACTTTACAAAGAGGAAGGGGAAGCCGGCAGACAGAAATTTAATCAATATGGCAGATTGTTAACAATTCCTTTGGCCGCATTTGAAGGCTATGGAATGTTGACGGTTTTTGCGCGTCAGGGAATTATCACGGGACTCACCTTGCCAATAATGATTTCAGCGATTCTTACAATCACTGCAGGAGCAATGTTTTTAATGTGGATTGGAGAAATTATTTCCGAGCAGGGAATGGGAAACGGAATTTCTTTATTGATTTTTGCAGGTATAGTTGCCCGAGTACCTCAAAATATTTTTCAAACATTTTCAGCATATACTCCGGCGCAAATTCCTTCTTATATTGCATTCTTTGTGCTTGCTGTGGTTATAATTGCAGGAGTTGTTTTAATAACCGAAGCCCGCAGGAACATTCCGGTTTCTTATGCCAAAAGAGTCAGAGGAATGAAAATGTATGGCGGAACGTCAACTTATTTGCCGTTAAGCGTAAACCCGGCCGGAGTTATTCCAATTATTTTTGCATTGTCAATACTTTTGTTCCCGGGAATGATTGCCAGCTATTTTGGAACCTATGCCGGACTTGTCGGAACTATTGCCACAAATGTCGCATGGTTTTTCAATAACGTTTGGATTCACGGCGCTTTGTACTTTTTACTGGTTATTCTTTTTACATATTTTTATACAGCAGTTACATTTGACCCAAAAACAATCGCAGAAAATTTGCAAAAAATGGGGGGATTTGTCCCGGGTGTAAGACCCGGCAAGTCAACTTCTGACTTCATAAAACACATTTTAAACAGAGTTTTGTTCACCGGTGCAATATTTTTAGGACTAATTGCAGTTTTGCCGTCAATTGTTGCCGGAGTCACAGGGGTTACCGGATTTACATTTTTGGTTGGAGGAACTTCGCTTTTAATCGTGGTATCTGTAGTTTTAGACACAGTCAGACAAATTAACGCGCAACTCCAAATGCGCGAATACGAAACATTTTAACAAAATATGGACAAAAAAGTCATAATAATATTCGGTGCTCCGGGGGCGGGAAAAGGAACCCAAGCCGAATTATTGTCAGAAAAATTGGGATTTTATCATTTGGAATCAAGCAAGGTTATTGAAAATTGTTTTAAAAAAGAAGATGTTGAAAAAAAATTTACTGTTGACGGGAAAGATTACAAAGTTGCAGATGAGATAAACAATTGGAAAACAGGAATTTTAACAAGTCCGCCGTTTGTAACATTTTTAATGATGGAAAGATTTAAAAAATTGTTTAATGAGGGCGAGGGCTTTATTTTATCCGGTTCGCCAAGGACTGTTTATGAAGTTGAAAAAGAAATGCCGGTTTTAGCAGAACTCTACGGAAAGGAAAATATTAAGATTTGTTTTCTTGAGATAACAGCGGAAACAACAATTTTTAGAAACACTCACAGAAAAATATGCGAGTTGATGCGCCATTCTATTTTGTTTAATAAAGAAACCGAAAATTTAACTATTTGCCCATTAGACGGTTCAAATTTGGTAAAAAGAAAAAGTTTGGATGACCCGGAAACAATTAAAATAAGAATTAAAGAATATAACGAAAGAACACTTCCGATGATTGAATATTTTCAAAAAAACAATTTTATTGTCAACAAAATAAACGGTGAGCAGTTTGTGGCCGATGTGCATAATGATATTTTAAAGGCAATTTTGTGATAACACTAAAAACACAAGAAGAGATTAAAATAATTGCCGAGGGTGGAAAAATTTTGGTAGTGGCTTTGAAAGAACTGGAAAAAATTGCCAAACCCGGAATAACAACCTTGGAGCTTGATAAAGTTGCCGAGGTTTTTATTTTATCGCACGGCGCAAAACCTGCTTTTAAAAATTATGAAGGATTTCCTTTTTCTTTGTGCGCTTCGGTAAACGAAAATATTGTCCACGGATATCCATCTAATTATGTATTAAAAGACGGGGACGTATTAAAATTAGATTTGGGGGTTTTATATAAAGGTTTTAACACAGATTCGGCAATTACGGTTGCAATTGGAAATGTTTCTTATGAAACAAAAAGATTAATTAACGTAACAAAAAAATCCTTACGGCTTGGAATTAAAAAAGCAAAAATTGGAAACACGGTTGGCGACATCGGAAACACAGTTCAAAGGTTTGTTGAAGATCAGGGATTTGGGGTTGTGAGGGATTTGTGCGGACACGGAATTGGAAAAACAGTCCACGAAGACCCAAAAATTCCAAATTTTGGCAAACGCGGAGGAGGAGAGAAACTAGTTGAAGGAATGGTAATTTGTATTGAACCAATGGTAACAGCCGGAGACTATAATTTAATAAAATCTGACGACGGCTATGGTTATGCCACAAGAGATAATGGGTTGTCTGCCCACTTTGAACACACAATAGCTATCACAAAAAAAGGCCCGCGAGTGTTGACTGAACTATAAAAAAAATGTGGGCGTCGTTAAGTAAATCAAGGGTTGGCTTTGGTAGTTGTATCTCGCCCCGTTCGAACAATTCGTTCGAGTGGGGTTTTTATTATAAATTCAATTAATTTTTCAAAAAGATGATTTGACGGCTTTTTGCCACGTGGCAAAAAGCCGTTATTGTGGATAAAGGAAATAAGGAGATGTGGTATAATTATTTATATGAGCGGGTTATCTTCGGAAATAATCAAACATTTATATGACGGTCCAAAATATACGATTGATGATATTTTTAATTTATTTAAAAAAGACGATGAGCAAAAAATTAAGCGAGCTATAAAAGATTTAAAACAACAGGAATTTATTAAACAAAAACAAGATTATGATGGCTCGGTAATAATTTCGTTGTCGGAGAAGGGAAGACTGCGAGCATTGAATTTAGCTTTTAGAAGATTTGAAAATAAAAGAGAGATATGGGATGGTAAATGGAGAATGGTATCGTTCGATATTCCAAATTCATCCGTTAAAGGAAGAAAAGCGCTTGCGTATAGGTTGAAAACTGGTGGGTTTTATAAATTGCAAGAGAGTTTATTTTTATATCCATATGATTGTAAAAAAGAAATCAATGCGTTAGTTCATTTTTTTAAAATTGAAAAATATGTGAGATTTGGTATTATTGAATCAATCGACAATCAAGATTCTATGATTCATCATTTTAAGCTTTAAAAATAGCTTAGTGTTATTACATTGCAGAGTGATGGATACGGCTTTTTGCCTCGAGGCAAAAAGCCGTATGTATTTGTTTTAATTGTTTATTTTTGTGTTAATATTAAATATAAAAAAGTTTAATTTAAAATATGAAAAATTTAATTGTGGGGAATTGGAAAATGAATCCTAATTCGCAAAAAGAAGCGAAGGAAATTTTTGATGCAATACGCGAAGGGGTTAGAGGTTTAAAATCAGAGGTTGTTATTTGTCCGCCGGCTGTTTATTTGTATGCTTCCGGTTTTGGAGAAGGTATAATTTTTATGGGAGCCCAAAATGTATATTTTGAAGACAAGGGGGCTTTTACAGGAGAAATTTCTGTGGCGATGCTGAAAGATTTGGGTATTGGATATGTTATAATCGGGCACTCGGAAAGAAGAAAATATTTCGGTGAGACAGATGAAAGTGTAAATAAAAAAATTAAATCCGCGATAGGCGCAGAAATAGAACAAATTTTTTGCGTCGGAGAGACGGCCGAAGAAAGGGTCGCAAACAAACAGGAAGAGGTGGTTGAAAGGCAAATAAAAGAAGGTTTAAGTGGGGTGACGGATATTTTGGGTATGGTTATAGCTTATGAACCTGTTTGGGCGATTGGAACCGGAAATGCCTGCAGCCCGGAAGACGCAAAAAAGATGAAAGAATTTATCGAAAAAACAATTTCAGATATTTATGGGAAAGATGTTCTAAGCGAAGTAAGAATTATCTATGGAGGGAGTGTCAATTCTAAAAACTCGGCATCATACCTGAAAGAAGCCGGTTATAACGGATTGCTGCCCGGGGGTGCGTCGTTGATTCCGGAAGAATTTATTAAAATAGTGAAATCCGCGGAATAATTTTAAGCACAAAAAGCTATGTCCGACATAGCTTTTTGTTTGTTGCGGGAAAACGAAATTTGGGTTAAAATGGATAAATCATGAAGTCGTCAGAACTACGCCAAAAATATTTGGATTTTTTTAAATCGAAAGGGCACAAGATTATTCCCAGTGCTTCTTTGATTCCGGAAAACGATCCGACTGTTTTGTTTACAACCGCCGGTATGCACCCTTTGGTGCCGTATTTGCTTGGAGAAAAGCATCCCGAAGGGACTCGGCTTACCGACGCTCAAAAATGTATTCGAACAGGTGATATTGATGACGTTGGTGACGACACGCACCTTACTTTTTTTGAAATGTTGGGAAATTGGTCTTTGGGAGATTATTGGAAAGAGGATGCAATAAAATGGAGTTTTGAATTTTTAACAAAAGAATTAAAAATTCCGTTGGAAAGATTGGCGGTTTCGGTTTTTAAAGGCGATGAAAATGCCCCGTTTGATAAAGAAGCTTATGATATTTGGAAGAATTTAGGAATCTCAGAAAAAAGGATTGCAAAACTGCCAAAAGAAGACAATTGGTGGGGTCCTGCCGGGCAAACCGGCCCGTGCGGACCGGATTCGGAGATGTTTTATTGGAAATTAAACGACACGCCAGCGCCGGAAACTTTTGATGCAAGCAACAAAAACTGGGTTGAAATTTGGAATGACGTTTTTATGCAATACGTAAAAGATAAAGACGGAAATTATAATTTAGCAGACCAAAAAAATGTCGATACCGGAATGGGTTTAGAAAGAACTGTTGCTGTTTTAAACGGAAAAGAAAATGTTTACGAAACTGATTTGTTTTTGCCAATTATAGAAAAAATTGAGGAATTATCCGGAAAAAAATACGAAGATGATAAAAAGTCTTTTAGAATTATTACAGACCACATAAAAGCATCCACATTTTTGATTGCCACCGGAATTGAGCCGTCGAATTTAGGCAGAGGATATATTTTAAGAAGATTAATTCGCAGAGCAATCAGGCATGGAAAACAATTAGGGCTGAAAGAAAATTTTATTTCTGAAATTTATCCATCAATTGCGGAAATTTATGATGGATTTTATCCGGAAATTGATAATAAAAAAGAATTTATTTTAGAAGAATTCAAGAAAGAGGAGGAAAAATTTGGGAAAACTTTGGAAAATGGATTGCGGGAATTTGAAAAACTAGAAAGCGTTTCTGGAAAAGACGCATTTAATCTTTATCAAAGCTACGGGTTTCCGATTGAGATTACACAGGAACTTGCAGAAGAGAAAAATATAAAAATTGATTTGGAAGAATTCAAAAAAGAATTGGAAAAACACCAAGAACTTTCCCGCACAGCAAGTGCCGGAATGTTTAAAGGGGGATTGGCTGATCATTCGGAACAGACTACGAAATTGCATACGGCGGCGCATTTGATGCTGGCGGGATTGCGAAAAGTTTTAGGAAATGAGGTTTTACAAAAAGGAAGCAATATTACTGCCGAAAGGTTGAGATTTGATTTTTCATATCCTGAAAAAATAGACAGTGGAAAACTTAATGATGTGGAAAATTTTGTAAATGGTATAATAAAAAAAGACTTGCCCGTTTGGTTTGAGGAAATGCCTTTGGAAAAGGCAAAGGAAATAAACGCGATGGGGGTTTTTGATTCTAAATACGGACAAACAGTGAAAGTTTATTTTGTTGGCAAGGGTGAAGAGAATGTCAGCAAGGAAATTTGCGGAGGGCCCCACGTTGAACACACAGGAATTTTGGGACATTTTAAAATTGTAAAAGAAGAAAGCTCCTCGTCGGGAGTAAGAAGAATAAAAGCAATACTCGAATAATATAATAACCCGTCATTGCGAGGAGCCAACAGGCGACGTGGCAATCTAACAGAATCAGAGATTGCTTCGTCGTTGCTACTCCTCGCAATGACGACAACGAAATTTATGGCAAAAAAAATATACGACATCAAACCACCAAAGATTTCTAAAAAATCAGAAAAAGAAATAAAAGAATTTTTGGTTGATGCAAAGCCAAAAAAAGTCCGAACAGTTGAACAGCCAAAAAGGGAACGCAAACCCGATAACAAGAAAAAATCTGCTTGGGGTCCAATTGCAATTAGTATGTTGGCTGTTGTGCTGTTAATTGGCGTGTATTTATTTTTTGCATTACCAAAAGCCGAAATTACTATTTGGCCAAAGGTTGATACTTTAAGTTTTCAGCAAACAATAACGGCCGATAAATCTGCAAACGGAATCGATGTGACAAAAGAAGTTATTCCTGCTCAATACTTTGAAGCATCAAAAACTGATTCTCAAGATTTTCCGGCAACCGGAAATGCGGATAATACCGGAATGGCCACCGGAACAATAACAATTTACAATAAATTTGATCCGCCGACATCAATGAGTTTTAAGGCGGGCACGCACTTTATGTCGGACAGCGGAAAACTTTTTGTGTCTTTGCAAAAAATTGTAATCCCTGCGGCAAAAAAGGTTGGCGGAAAAATTACGGCCGGAGCCGTCAGTGTAAAAGTTCAAGCTGTTAATGGAGGAACCGATTACAATATTGCCCCGGCAAATTTTTCAATTCCGGGCTTAAAAGGCACGTCCTATTATTACAGTATTTACGGCGTATCTACGGTTGCAATGGCAGGGGGATATACGGGTAAAATAAAAAAAGTAACCGATGACGACATTCAGGGGGCTGAAGATGTCTTAACCAAAAAAGCCACCGATGACGCAACGGCCACATTAAAAAACCAAGTTTCATCAGATTATATACTTTTAGATAATGCAATTTTGTCCAACACAACAAATACCACAGCCAAAGTAAAATCCGGAACTGTTGCAGATACATTTAATGCCAGCGCAACCGTAAAAGTTTCCGGTTTGGCATTTAAAAAATCCGATTTGGACAGTTTCGCAAAAAGTTATATTACTTCACAATCGGCACAAGGAAAATCTTTATTAGACGGCAGTTATAAAATAAGTTATTCTGCGACATCCGCAGATGTTTCCGGAGGCAAATTAATTTTATCTTTAAATTTTTCATCAGGCGCGTACCAAAACATTGATACAAACTCTTTGGCATTGTCTTTAGTGGGCAAAAACACCAGTCAGATAAATCAAACAATTCAAAGCCAAGAGGGGAGCGCCGTAACAAAAATAAAAATAAATTTCTGGCCTTTCTGGGTAACTTCGGCCCCAAACAACCAAAGCAAAGTAAAAGTAGAATTGAAATTCCAGTGAACTATTGACTGTTTTTAGTTAATTTGCTAAGATATATTTATTATACGAATGACGCAAAACGACACACAAGGTACTCCTAAAAAAGACCAAGTTATTAAATTAGACGGAAGAGTCATAGAGGCTTTACCAAACGCCTTTTTTAAGGTAGTATTAGCTGACGGAAGAGAAATTATGGGATTTCTTTCGGGTAAAATGAGAATGAATAGAATTACCATTTTGCCCGGAGATAAAGTTTCTCTAGAAATGAGCCCATACGACGAAAATAAAGGAAGGATAACTTATAGGTTAAAGTAAAAAAGTAATTTTTTTAGAATATGAAAGTTAGACCATCAATAAAAAAAATTTGTAACGACTGTAAAATCATCAGGAGAGAGGGTGTGATTTTTGTCATTTGCAAAAAGAATCCAAAACATAAACAAAGACAGGGAGCATAAAATAATTTAAAATTTTAAATTTAAAATTAAAAATTTCACAGTATGCCAAGAATTGCCGGGGTAAATATACCCGAAAACAAAAGAATAGTGATTGCGCTTACATATATTTATGGAATTGGAAATTCGGTAAGCGAAAAAGTTTTGAGCGAATTAAAAATTGATGCAAATAAAAAAGCGGTTGATTTGACGCAGAAAGAAGTTGGAGATTTGAAAGATTATATTGAAAAAAATTATAAAATTGAAGGAGATTTAAGAAGGCAGATTATGATTAACGTAAAAAGGCTTAAGGATATAGGATCTTGGAGGGGACACAGACATTCAAAAGGTTTGCCGGTTAGAGGACAAAGAACCAAAACAAATAACAGAACAGTCAGGGGAAATGTTAGAAAAACAATGGGCTCTGGCAGAAAACCATCGGCTGCGCCAACATAAAAATCGCTCGGTAATTAATTTATTCTCAGCAGACATGCCAAACTCTGAAAGCTTCGAAAAATTAATTACCTCGCTTAACTATAAATATTTAAAAATGGGAAAAAAACACGTTATAGAAGAAAATAAAGAAGAAGCCATCAAAGAACAGGAGAAAGTTGATAAGGCCGTTGGCAAAGAAGTCAAGGTAAAGTCAATTGCTGGTGGGGTCCAAGAAGGAAAGGTTTATGTTTCTTCTTCTTACAATAATACAATTTTGACTCTTACAAATTCAAAAGGGCAAGTTTTGGCTTGGAAGTCTGCAGGATCGGTGGGATTTAAAGGAACTAAAAAATCGACTTCGTTTGCGGCTTCAAGAGTTGCAGAAACAATTGCAAATGCTTGCAAAAAAATGGGAATTGACCGAATTGAAGTTTTGATTAAAGGAATTGGCGCCGGCAGAGAGTCTGCGGTAAGAAGCTTGGTAACACAGGGATTAAATGTGGTTTCAATAAAAGATGTGACGCCAATTCCGCACAACGGATGCAGGCCTAAAAAAGTAAGACGAGTTTAAATATTTAAATTTTTAAATTTATTCAATGCATTACGATCAATGTAAAACTTGCAGAAGATTAGGAGAGAAGCTCTTATTAAAAGGAGACCGCTGTTTTTCGCAAAAATGCGCGATGGTAAAAAGAGCTTATGCTCCGGGACCGCAAAGAAAAAGAAGGGGGGGGGCGCCATCTGAATACAAAAAGTCTTTGGAAGAAAAGCAAACATTGAAAAAATGGTATGGACTTTCAGAAAAACAATTTAAGAGATATGTCCAGCAATCGCTTGCAAAAATGGGCAAGGTTGATGACGTGTCGGCAGAACTTATCAGAAGACTGGAAAAAAGATTGGACAATGTAATTTTTAGATTGGGATTTGCAAAAACCAGAGCAATGTCAAGACAGCTTGTCTCGCATGGTTTTATTTTAATAAATGGAAAGCCGGTAAATATTCCTTCATATGAGGTTAAGAAAGGAGATGTTGTTGCCGTAAAAGAAAACAAAAAAGCAAAAGGAATATTTAAAGAAATAATGAATGATTTAAAAACAAAAGAAGTGCCCGCATGGCTCAATTTAAATAAATCAAAATTAGAGTCGCAAACCATCGGAGAGCCAAGTTTAGATGAGGTTAAGCCCCCGGCAGAAATCTCATTAATATTCGAATTTTATTCGCGTTAATTTAAAATTTTAAATTTAACATTAAAAATCTAATTACATGATTCCTCTTCCATTACCTCCAAAAGTAATACAGAAAAAGAAAAATCAAGCGTCCTTTGAAGTAGAAGGATTATACCCGGGTTACGGAGTTACAATTGGAAACTCTTTAAGAAGAGTTTTGTTGTCTTCACTGCAGGGAGCATCAGTAACAGAGGTTAAGATAAAAGGGGCCCCGCATGAATTTTCAACAATGACAGGAGTGTTGGAAGATACAATAATGATTCTTTTAAATGTTAAGAATTTAAGATTTAAAATTTTTGAAGGAGAATCGTACAAAGTTACTTTAAAATTTAAAGGAGAGGGAAAAGTTACCGGAAAGGATTTTGAATGTCCTTCACAAATTAAACTTATAAATCCGGAACTGCATATTGCCACTATTACAGATAAAAAAATTGATTTTGAAATGGAGTTAACGGTTGAAAAAGGAATTGGTTACGTGCCAAGGGATCAGGTTAAAAAAGGAAAAGCCGAAATTGGAGCTATGGCGGTTGATGCAATATTTACTCCAATTAAAAATGTAAATTTTCAAGTTGAATCCATGAGGGTTGGAGATAGAACAGACTTTGATAAACTGTCTTTGGAAATTGAGACAGACGGAACAATTACTCCCGAAGAAGCATTTTTTGAAGCTTGCGATATTTTAATAAAACATTTTAATATTATTTTTCAAGGAAACGCAGGAGAAGAAACAGAAAAAGAAGAAGCAGAAGCAGAAGCAGTTGAAGAAGCCGGAGAAGTGGATGTAACAAAGCTTTTGGTTGAAGATATGAAATTAACCGGAAGAACATTGAATGCATTAATCAATAACGGCATTAAAACCGTTGGAGGCCTTGTCAGAAAATCAGAAAAAAGCTTGTCTGAAATGGAAGGAATGGGAGATAAGGCAATGTCGGAAATAAAAAGAAAAATAAAAAAATTAGGTCTTGAATTAAAAGACGGAGAATAAAATGAATAAGAAGAACAAGGGCAGAAAATTTTCAATGAAGATTGGTCCAAGAAGGTTGCTATTTAAATCATTAGTAAACAATCTTTTGTTGCACGAAAAAATTAAAACAACTGAAGCAAAAGCCAAGGAATTGAGATCGCTTGCCGAGCAAATGATTACAAAGGCAAAAAAGGGAGATTTATCAAACCGCAGACTGCTTGCCGCATCTTTGACTCCAAAAATGACCAAAAAAATTATTGAAGAAATTGCCCCTTTGTATAAAGACAGGCAAGGAGGTTATACAAGAATAATAAAATTAGGGCCGAGAAACTCTGACGGGGCGAGAATGGCCATAATAGAACTGGTAAAATAGAATCATGAAAACAAAAACTGTTGAACAATCACAAAGAAAAATAATTACATTAGACGCAGAGAATAAATCCTTGGGCAGATTTGCCGTTGAGGTTGCAGTTGCATTGCGCGGTAAAAACAAAGCAAATTTTGTGCCATATAAAGATATGGGAGATACTGTTTTTGTAAAAAATATTGATAAAATGATATTTATAGGAAATAAATTAGAAAATAAGAACTATTTTCATTTTACCGGTTATTTGGGAAATTTAAAAAAAGCCACATTAAAAGAAAAATTGATTAAAAGGGGACCAAAAGAAGTTTTAAGAACAGCTGTAATGGGAATGCTTACCAAGAACACATTAAGACCTAAGCAAATTAAAAGATTAAAATTCGAGAAATAAAATGGCAGAAAAAAAACCAGTTAAAAAAACAATTGCAAAGCATGAAGAAAAGAAACCCGCCTCCGTCGGAGACTTTGGCGTGGCAAAGGAAGAAATAAAAACTCCGGTTATTGCGGTTGCGCATAACGCAGCAGATGATTTGGCAGACGAAGAAATTTCAAAAGAAATTGCAGAAGCAATCAGAGAAAATACCGGAAAAGCAGACAGATATTTTGAAGCAATTGGAAGAAGAAAAACAGCAGTTGCCAGAGTACGGCTTTTTACAAAAGGCGACAAAGAATTTTTGGTAAATGACGTTTCGTTCCAAAAATATTTTGATATGGCAGAAGATCAGGAAAATGCCGTTGCCTCAATGAAAAAAATGAAATGCTTGGATAAATTCAGAGTTACAGTGGTTGTAAAAGGGGGAGGCCATTCAGCTCAAGCTGAAGCCATCAGGCACGGAACCGCCAGAGTATTGGTTGATTTCAACAATAATTTCCGAAAACGTCTAAGAAAAGCCGGATTTTTAACCAGAGACCCAAGAATGCGAGAAAGAAAGAAATTCGGTCTAAAAAGAGCCAGAAAATCCCCACAGTGGGCAAAAAGATAATATAACCCGTCCGAAAACTGTTGTCAAGTTTAATTTTGACTTTAAAAACTACCTCGAAAGAGGTGGTTTTTATGTTTAATTTATGCTATTGTAAATTACTGTCAATTATGATAAGATTGACAGTAAGTTAACAGTATTAAATTTTTATACAATTATGATAGAGAAACCGCCTTCATGGCAAAAATTATTTTCTCCGGAACTGTTTGATAAGATTACTAAATCTTCGGAGATGAAAGATATAATATCTAAAGCCCAGAAAGAGTATGTCTATTGGGAAAAATTTAAATATTATACTTTTCCAACCAACATCACACCCGAAGAGGCGTGGGCGTTTCTTAAGATTAATAGAATATCTGGAGACACTACATCCATAAAGTCTAACAATGGAAAGAATTTTACTTATAACACTACAAAATCATTGTGGCAAAAATTAAATTTCATTGATACGCATGGCGCCGGTCTCATTAAAACTTTTAATGATAAACCATCTGAGGTTCAGGTTTCTAAATATATAATTAGTGGACTTACCGAGGAAGCAATCGCGTCTAGCCAAATTGAGGGAGCTAATACGACTCATAGAGTAGCAAAAGAAATGATATTGTCAGAAAGGAAGCCAAGGACAAAGGATGAGCAGATGATACTTAATAATTATAGGGCTATGCAAAAACTCGAAGAGTGGAAGGACTTAGATTTAACAGAACAAATGTTGTTAGATTTACAGGCGGTATTGCTAGACCAGACAGTCGAGGAGTCTGATAAGGACGTAGTGGGAAGATTTAGATCAGATGATGACCAAATTGTGGTTCACGACCCTCTTTCTGGTGAAATTGCCCATACTCCTCCAAAAGCCGAAATCATGCTCAAAGAGCTGAAAGAGATGATTAAATATGCTAATCAGCCAGACAATGAGGACGACGAATTTGTACATCCCGTGATCAAAGCGGCAATTTTGCATTTCTGGCTTGCTTATCTCCATCCTTTTGTAGATGGAAATGGTAGGTCGGCTAGGGCTATATTTTATTGGTATCTTCTGAAAAAAGACTACTGGCTAATACAATACATATCTGTATCTAGGTCCATTAAGAATAGTAGAAAAAATTACGATAATGCATTTTTGTATTCTGAACATGATGATAACGATTTAACGTATTTTCTTTTGTATATCGCAAATGCATTCCAAAAATCCATAATCCAATTCCTGGAGTATTTCGAAAGAAAATTGAAAGAAGCTGAGGATATTAAAAAATCTTCGGTCTTGCTAGAGAAATTTAATATACGACAAATTACGTTGTTGCAATATTTTATATCTCACCAAGATGGATATACAGATGTGATTACTCATCAAAACAAGCACGGAGTATCGCGCATAACTGCAAGCACAGATTTGGGCAGTTTGGTGAGGGATGGTTATTTGAGAGAACTAAGAAAGGGCAGGAAGTTTATTTACATGCCGAACATGTTAAAAATAAAAAAAGTTCTTTCGAAAATTAAATCCATTTAACTGTATCATGAAACAAAGCCACTCTTTTTCGGAGTGGCTTTGCGCTAGGTTTAGGCGTTTGACATTTCATTAAAAAGGCGTCAAACTTAAATAATTAACGAAAAAATATGGTTAATGAAGCCGACAAAAAAATTGAGGAGTTAGAAAAGCAAAACCAAGAATACGACGAAAAAAATCATGGGCGAGGGCCGATGTATCTTGTAATAGGACTAGTCATAATAGTAGTAATTTTTGCGTTAGCTGGAAATTCAAATAACCAGCAACAAAACACTGCTGCCTCAAATACTTTTTTTGTAAACGGCGAAGTGAATGTTCGAAAATGCGCTGCGATAACTTGTGATTCTTATGGTAAATATTCCTTCAATGGTGGATTTGATTTAGCCTATAAAAGTATGGATGACTTACCTGATTGGGTCGAGGTTAATTTTAAAAATACGACTACTGGGGAGAATATAGATGGGTATATCAGTAAAAGTCTTTTCAGTCTGAACCAAAATGTAGCAGATAATTCTTCTAGTCAAGCTTCTCAACAACAAGTGCAACCATCTAATCAAACACAAACTCCTCCTGCACAGAAAAGTTTAGCGGACATTGTTAAGGAATGGAGGCCAAGAGTGGGGCAAGTGTTTTGCCAGTGGAAATATTCCAATGTTGAGGACAGTGGTTCGGGATTTTTGATGTTAGATGCTGGGGAACCTGCGGTTTTAACAAATTACCATGTACTTAACTACCAGGGAGCATACCCAGATTCTTGTAGCACATGGTTTTACTCAAATTTCAATATTCTTTCAGGTATCTTGTTCCTAGGTGATGGATCGTGGGCAACTAAGGCCACTGATGGTAGCGACTGGGGAATGTTTATACCAAGTAAAGTTAGTTCAACTAGTGAAATAAAAACCATTGCCTCTAAACCTTTTTCTGTGTGTTCTGTAAATTATCCTGGGGATGCAGCTGTTGGAGATAATGTAGCCATAATCGGTTATCCCGCTATCGGCTCTAAAACGGACGTTACTGTGACGAGAGGAATAATTTCTGGGACTGACGGCGATTATTATGTAACTGACGCAAAGATTGATCACGGAAACTCGGGAGGGGTAGCAATTTTATTGAAAGATGATTGTTATTTGGGTATTCCAAGCGCTTCCGTCGTGGGGCAAATAGAATCGTTAGGTAGAATTTTAAGTGCTAGTGCAATTTTTAAGTAATAATATGCATTCAAAAATATATAACTGGTCTAAATCATTATGGGGTAAGATAACCGCTTTTATTGTTACGGCTGTTGCCTTAATGACTTTTATCGATTTTCTATTAAAATGGAAAATATATTCTTATTTTTTAAATATTATAAGTTTATATTTTAGCCCTATTTTTGTATATCGAATTGTTATTCCGATATATTTTTTATCAATTATAATAATCATTTTGTTGTCTTTTATATTGCTTTTTATAAGAGATAATTTTAAAAAAGAAAAATATTTCATTCCAGTCAGAGATAAGTTCTATACTGGATTTGAGCCGAGCAGTTACGACCGAAAAACGAACTGGAAATTCAAAAGGGTTGGCAGCTATTATTTCGTACCACTTTTATCTCATAGTTATAATTCAGTTGAATTTGTAGATTTGTGTGGCCCTTATTGCAGTAAATGTAACCACGTTTTACACGTCGACGGTGGAAATGATATGGGTAGTAAATTTTTTTGTGTAAATTGTGTTGAAAAATATAAAATACCAGCAGAATTATTGGGTGATTATCAAAACAAACTATTAGCTTACTTTCGAGATGAATACAGACAGGGTAGATTAAAGGATTCTAATCGATAATTTTGCTATTCCGGCCTTGACTCACCAATCCATCGCGGTATAATAGACTTGAGCTAAAAAGCTCCCTTATGGGACTGCCGGTTAGTTGGTCATTGTTCTCTGGTTCTGTGGAAATATCTGAGGTAAACACGATTCCCGCTTTGGTCTGTGGTGCGAAAGCAGAGCACCTCAGTGGGCAAAGCGATAACACGACCCGTCCTAATTGTCAATAAAGCGGCAGCTGTAATGGCTGTCGTTTTTGTTTTTTAGAGATTGCTTTCAAAAAAAGAATATTGTAAAATTAAAAAAGATACGGGAGTTCATAGAGGGCATTGATACACTTGTGTAACATCTTTCTATTTTTGATGCATAATATTGCTATTCTGCATCATATGTGATATACTGGGATTATGAAGCCAAATAGACCACAAAACCTACCAGTCAAATTGGACATCACTAACTTAATAAAGGAATTAAGAGAGGCTGCATTTGAATTAGGACGACTTGATGGACATAAGGATTTACCAAATCCATCTTTTTTAATTGCTCCATTAACTACAAAAGAGGCAACTGTCAGCTCAAAAATTGAAGGGACAAGAAGTACTGTCGCGGATGTCTTTTTATATGAGTCTGAAAAGGAATCAAAATATTCTGATACAGTAGAAGTCGCGAATTATAAAGCGGCCACTCTTTGGGCGATGAGAGTTTTGAAAGACAGAAAATTAAATTTGAGTTTTATTCAGGAATTACACAGTATGTTACTAACCGGAGCGCGCGGAGAAGCTAAAAAAGGAAAATTTAGAGAGGAACAAGTCTTTATAGGAAAAGAGGGGACAACCATTGAGCAGGCGACATATATTCCGCCGGAACCTATTTTTATTAGGGATTGCATGGAAAATTTGGAAAACTACATCTTGAATGATGATGAAGATGCTTTGATTAAAGCGGCAATTATCCATTATCAATTTGAAGCTATCCACCCTTTTTCAGATGGTAACGGAAGAATAGGCAGATTAATTATACCTCTGTATTTTTATCAAATTGGTTTACTTTACCAACCAATATTATATTTGAGCGGATATTTTGAAAGAAATAGAGACCAATACATAGATATTCTTCACAAAGTTGATGAAACAAAAAAGTATGAAGAATGGGTAAAATTTTTCTTGATTTCCGTAAAAGAACAGGCCAAGGAAACACAGCTTATAATTGATAAGATAAGAATGCTATTCACAAAAATACAGGAAAAGACAGATATAGTAAAATCTCCGTACATTGCAAAAGTTCTTAATTTCATTTTTAAGAAGCCGGTTTTTAATACAAAAGAATTGAGTCTTGAAATTAAAGCCAACAGAATAACAGCATTAAGATTGATAAAAAGATTGATTGGATTGGGAATCTTGGAAGTTGTGCCAAAGAAAAAGGGAATCTATATTTTCCGTGATTTAATTAAGATATTATAAAAAATTTTATGAATTTAACCTTTGATAGAAAAATAGCAGAAGGTTATAAAAGTCAATCTCAAAAAATAAGAGTTTTAACTGAAAAATGGGTTGAAAATTCGATATTTTGTCCAAGTTGTGGAGATGTAAAAATTAATAAATATGGGAATAATAATCCCGTAGGCGATTTTTATTGCTTAAATTGTAAAGAAGATTATGAGTTGAAAAGCAAACAAGATTCTATGGGTTTAAAGATTGTCGATGGGGCTTATCGGACAATGATTGAAAAACTAACGAGTAGTCATAATCCTAATTTCTTCTTTCTAAACTATGATTTATCGAATCTCGAGGTAGAAAATTTTTTAGTTATTCCTAAGCATTTTTTCGTTCCAGAAATAATCGAAAAAAGAAAACCGCTTTCAGTTACTGCTCGGCGCTCAGGATGGACTGGTTGCAATATTTTGTTAAACTCTATTCCAGAAACAGGCAAAATATTCTTTGTAAAAAATAAAATTGTAGAGCCAAAAAATAAAGTTTTGTCTGAGTGGAAAAAAACCTTATTTTTAAGAGAAGAAAAAGAAATTTCGGCGAAAGGATGGTTGCTTGATATTATGCGATGTATTGATGGAATAAATAAAAAGGAATTTATGCTTGATGATATTTACAAATGTGAAAGCGAACTGAGTAAATTACATCCAGATAATAAACATATCAAAGATAAAATTCGTCAGCAATTACAATTTTTAAGAGATAAGGGATACTTATCCTTTATTGGCGGCGGAAGATATATATTAAACTAAAAATATGAAGGTTAACTTAAATCCATTTTTCGCAAAAATAATTTTAAGATTTATTCCGTATAGGTTTTCTAATAGGTTATTAGTCGTTTGCCTTGGTTATAATGAAGATTTTAAAAATTTCACCGAACTCATTTGGGAAGATGATAAATTTTTAGATTTTGACGATATTAAAACATATCCGCAATTTCAGTTGTGGTATGTTTAGTCTATCTTGGCCTTGACTCGCCAAACCATCGCGGTATAATGGACTTGAAGCTGAAAAGCTTCCTTGAATGGCTACTGGTTAAATGGATTTTATTCCATGGTTTTGTGGAAGTATCTGAGGTAAACACGATTCCCGCTTAGGTCTGTGGTGAGCACAAAGAGCACCTCAGTGGGCGAAGCGGTAGTTAATTTGTATTTAAAAACCCCTCTCGCGGTTGCGTTTGAGGGGTTTTTGTTTTGAAGAAGAATTATGGAGTTATTTTTTCTGAAACCAAGAGGGCGGTTTTGGTTTGGATGTAGATTTTGCTGTCGGATGGGTTAAAAAGAAATTTATCACTTGGAGCTAAGGTTTGGGATAGAACTATTGTGTTTATATTGCCCCGATAGTCGATTTCGGAGATAAGAATTTTTTGTCCGGAGGTGAAAATTATGTAGTCGTTGTTGAGCCATGTCACGTTGGATATTTTTTCTGAAGAACTGTAAAGGGTACTATTTTGGAGTGGTGTGGTTGAGAGAGTGGAAATATAAATGCTGTTATTATTGTTAAAAACTATGTTTTTACCGTCGGGGGAAATTGCGACGGATTTTGCTCTGTTGGCTGAAATAAGTTTTACGGGTGCGACCGTTAAATTTGCCAAGTCGGACTTGTATAGAAATCCGTCTGTGCCAATCCAAATTATGCTGTTGCCTTGAATATTAAATGCAACAATTTTTTTAATTACCGGAATTAGTTTTTGATTTGAATAATATAAATTATTGTTTTTAATTATATATTGGGAGGCAACGGGGGGGGGTGTTTGAGTTGTCGGAGTCGGAGTTGCTGTAAATTTTATATCTTTTTTAATTAAAAGAACATTTTCCAATTTTGTAACCTCGTTTTCTTTTACGGGCAACGTTTTGAAATAGTCATAGTAGCCGTTTTTTAAAATGGACACGGTGTGATTTTCTGGCAATAAGCTTTGTACAAAAATTGAGTTTGCAAAAAGCCCCGGTTTCTCTATGATTCCGTAATCAATAGTAATTTTGTCGGCCGCAGGAAAAGTTCGCACGTAAATGCCACCGGTCGCAACGACGGACATTTTTTTAAAATCGATTCGATATCCTTCTGAATATGAAACCAAAACCGGAGCTATAACAAAAAAACAGAGAATACATAGGAATAAAACTATAAGGCGAGTTTTTTTATTCATGTTTAACCGAATATTAGCAAAAAATCTCCTACTTTACAAGAAGATAATTTTAGATTAGGATAAAGAATATTATGTCAGACAAATTTATAATCAACGGAGGCAAAAAGTTAAACGGGATTATCGAAGTTTTAGGGTCAAAAAATGTGGCTTTGCCAATTTTGGCTACAACAATTTTAACTAAAGAAGATTGCATAATCGATAATGTTCCTCTAATAGAAGATGTTTTAAAAATGATAAGCCTTTTGGAAATTATGGGCGCAAAAGTTGAATGGATAGAAAAAAGGAAAATAAAAATTAATTGCGGGAAAATTGATCCGAAAAAGCTTCCAAAAGATATTATCGGCAGATTTAGGGGGTCTGCTTTGCTTTGGGGGTCGCTGTCTGCAAGATTTGATTCGTTTAAAACAGCTTCCCCCGGGGGTTGTGTGATTGGTGCAAGGCCATTGGATACCCACTTTGATGCTTTTGCTCAAATGGGCGTAAATGTAAAGCAAAGCGGCAAATTTTATAACTTCACTAAAATAAAAAATACGAAGCCGGAAATGGAAGTTACTCTCGACGAATTTTCGGTTACTGCGACTGAAAATGTTTTATTGTTTGCAAGTTCACAAAGCTGCAAGACAGTTTTAAAGATTGCCGATCAAGATTATCAAGTTCAGGAATTGATAAAAGTTTTGCAAAAAATGGGAGCTAAAATAAAATTTGCAGGCCCGCATATTTTTGAAATTATCGGAGATGAAAAACTCTCAGGATTTACATGCAAATTGATTGCAGATCCAATAGAAGCCGGAACATTTATTGTTGCAGTTTTGGCGACAAGAGGAGACGTTTTGGTAAAAAATGTTGAAACTCAGTATTTGACGCTTTTCTTGAAAAAAATAAAATCTTTCGGTGCAATTTTAGAGTTTCCGGATGAGAATTCAGTACGCGTTTTACCTTCGCCAAAACTTATAATGAATAAAATTCAAAGTATGCCATATCCCGGAATTCAGCCGGATCTTCAGCCGGAATTTGGAGTCTTGGCGACACAGACAAAAGGTGCTACTTTAATTCATGACCCATTATATGAAGGAAGATTAAAATATTTGGAAGAGTTAAATAAAATGGGAGCCGACATAATTTTTTGCGATCCGCATAGAGCAATTGTAAACGGTCCAACTGCCTTGCATGGAATTGAAGTCCCAAGTTTGGATATAAGGGGCGGAGCGGCGCTTGTAATTGCAGGATTAATGGCTCAAGGCATGACTACAATAAATAATGCATATCAAATTGACAGAGGATATGAAAAAATCGAAGAGAGGTTACAGAAACTTGGAGCCGATATACGTCGGGTTTCAAATTAAAAATTTTAAATTTAGAATTATCAGGTATGTTACATCCTTCTGTATATTTTTTATAAGAAGGGTGCGAGGGTGATAAAACAAAAATATGTTTAATAATAAGATAGCTATAGATCTTGGGACTTGCAATTCTCTTGTTTATGTTCAAGGGAGGGGGGTTGTTTTGTATGAGCCATCCGTTGTGGCGATTTCGTTGTCTGATAATAAAATTTTAGCAGTGGGCGAACACGCAAAAGAAATGATTGGCCGGACTCCTGCCGACATAAAAGTTTACAGACCAATGAAAGACGGAGTGATTGCCGATTACAAAGTGACCCAGGCAATGATGAGATATTTTATTAACAAAACCGCCAGCCGATTTAAATTTTTAAAGCCGGAATTGGTCATTTCTGTTCCTGCCGGAATTACTTCAACAGAAAGACGGGCCGTTATTGAAGCAGCTTTGTCATCGGGAGCCAAAACAGCTTATGTTGCAAAAGAACCGATTTTGGCTGCAATTGGAGCTGGTATTCCGATAAATTCGTGTTCGGGGCATATGATAATTGATATTGGCGGAGGAACTTCAGAGGTCGCCGTAATTTCTCTTGGCGGAATTGTTACGTGGCATTCAATTAGGGTTGCCGGAGATAAAATTGATACTGCAATTACCGAATATATAAAGAAAAAATATAATTTGGCAATTGGAACGCAGTCGGCAGAAGAAATAAAAATAAAAGTTGGAACAGCTCTTCCGCAAAGAGAATTAAGGTTTTTGGAAATTCAGGGAAGGGATTTAATTTTGGGCTTGCCAAGAACAATAAAAATTTCAAACAACGAAGTCTGCGAAGCAATTTCAGATGTTTTAGCCGAAATTGTTTTGGCCGCCAAACACGTATTATCAGAAACGCCTCCGGAATTATCGGCTGACATTATGAATAAGGGAATTATTATGGCTGGAGGCGGAGCATTGCTTCCAAAAATTAACGAATTAATTGCTCAAAGCACAGGTGTGCCATGTTTTGTGGCCGAAGAGCCATTGTTTTGCGTGGTAAAAGGCACCGGAACGGTTTTGGAGCACTTAGAAGAATATAAGAAAGTTGTAATGAGTAAAAAATAATGCTTATTGGTCACAAAAAACAGTGGAAATTTTTAAGAGATAAATTTGAAAATAACCAGCTTTCGCACGCTTATTTATTTACCGGAGCTGAAGGGATTGGTAAAAAACTTTTTGCAAAAGAATTTTCAGAACTCGTCGGATGCAAGTTTCCGGATTTGAAGATTATTTCAAAAAAAGAAGACAAAACAGAGTTGGATGTTTCGCAGATAAGAGAAGCTCAAAATTTTCTTTCATACAAATCTTATAACGGGGGGATTAAAATCGTAGTTATTGACAATGCACATTTAATGAATCAGGAAGCGCAGAATTGTTTTTTAAAAACTTTGGAAGAACCAAAAGGGCAAACGCTTTTATTTTTAATTACTTCAAAGCCAGATATGGTTTTGCCCACAATTTTTTCCAGATGCCAAACAATAAAATTTTTTAAACCTGCCGGTATGCCGGAAAATCAAAAAAAATTGGAAAAAGAAAAAGAACTTTTGAAAGATTTATTGCCGGTTATTAATTCAACTTTTGCCGAAAAATTTAAATATGTTAAAAACATCGACCTTGAAAAACAAAGCGTTACCGAAATAATTTATGTTTTGCAACAACATTTCCGTAAAGATTTGATAAAAAATAAAAAAATATTGGAATTAACCGAAGAAATAAATAATAAGTTGATTTTCACAAACGCTAATCCAAAATTGGCGCTGGAAATATTACTAATTAATATTTAATTTATGAGTACATATAAAGATTTTATAAAAAATGCCACTCCGGAATTTGAAAAAGCTTTCAAATTTTTGGAGGGGGAATTGGCAAAAATAAGAACAAGCCGAGCCAGTCCGGCTTTGGTTGAAGACATTGAGGTTAATGCTTTTGGCCAAAAGTTTCCATTGAAACAACTGGGTTCAATTTCAACTCCGTCAAACAGCCAAATTGCAATTCAGCCGTGGGACACTTCTTATATTGAGCCAATTGAAAAAGCAATTTCGCAGTCGGGGCTTGGAATGTCGGCGGTTGTTGATAAAACAATTATAAGATTAAATTTGCCCTTGCTTACAGAAGAATACAGAAACAGTTTGTCAAAAATGTTAGGCGAAAAAGCCGAGTCCACAAAACAAACAATGCGAAGAGTCCGCGAAGATTGTTGGAATAAAATCCAAGCAGCTCAAAAATCAAAAGAAATGTCTGAAGATGACAAATTCCGAGGAAAAGACGAGCTTCAAAAAATAGTTGACGACTACCAAGAAAAAATAAAAAGTTTAGTAGAAAAAAAGAAAAACGAATTAATTTAAAACATTCTAAATGATTTCATCAATTTTAATTCTTATAGTCGCGTTTCTTTCGCTGATTGTGCTGATGATTATTCACGAATTTGGGCATTTTATTATTGCTAAGAAATTCAGGGTGAGGGTTGAGGAATTTGGAATTGGCTATCCGCCCCGGATTTTTGGGAAAAAAATTGGTGAAACAATTTATTCTATAAATTGGATTCCGCTTGGTGCGTTTGTTAGAATTTATGGTGAAGAAGGAGGAGTAGATGACTTGCGAAGTTTTGCAAATTTAAAAATTTGGCAAAGGGTTTTAATTGTAATTGGCGGAGTTGTTGCTTTTTGGATTGCGGCAATTGTTATTTTTTCTATAGTATTTGCAATGGGTGCCGATTTGCCGGTGGGAGACCAAGATGTTGCAGGTTTAACAAATGCAAAAGTCCAAGTTGTGGCCGTTTCATATAATTCTCCGGCGTATCAGGCAGGAATTAAAATTGGAGATACAATAAAAGAAGTTGTGGCTAATAATTCCATTACAACAATAGGAAAAACTTCTGATTTTATGGCAATTACCGGTGCCAATAAGGGAAAACAAGTTGAAATTAAAATTGAAAGGAATGAAAAAGATCTTGAGTTAACTTTGACTCCGAGAGTCAATCCTCCGGCTGGAGAGGGGGCGGTTGGCGTCGGGTTGGAAAGAATGGCAACTTTAATTAAAAAAACTTCTTGGTATATGGCGCCGGTTCAGGGAGTGATTTATACGTGGCAGACAACAATTAATTCGCTGGTTGGATTATATTCAGTTTTTTCCGGATTATTCCAGCATAAGGGCTTGCCTGCCGGAGCCGCATTTGCCGGTCCAATTGGAATTACAATATTTTTGGCAAATGCAGCAAGTTATGGAGTTGGATTCTTTTTGTACTTTATTGGTACAATTTCGGTTTTGGTTGCAATTTTCAATTTATTCCCAATTCCCGCGCTTGACGGAGGAAAACTTATTTTTTTGCTGATAGAAAAAATAAAAGGCAAACCGGTTTCTGTAAAAGTTGAACAAACGATTACGCTGGCATGTTTCGTAATTTTAATTTGCCTGTCGCTTTTCATCACTGTTCGATTCGACATTCCCAGAGTAATAGATTTTTTTAAGGCATCTTTTCAAAAATAAAGAACTAATATTGTCATTCCCGCGAAGGCGGGAATCTAGATTAATTAAAACGAATCTGGATTCTCAATCAAGTTGGGAACGACGGGAATATAAAACTATGCTTCAATCTAAACTTTTTTGCAAAACAACTAAAAATAAATCGCCGGATGTGGAATCGGTTTCTCATGATTTGCTTACTCGGGCGGGGTATGTTGACCAACTTATGGCGGGGGTTTATTCTTTTTTGCCTTTGGGATTTCGCGTTTTGAAAAATATTGAGAAGATAATTAGGGAAAATATGGAAGCGGTTGGGGGGCAGGAAATTTTGATGCCGGCTTTGAATCCTAAGGAAAATTGGGTGAAAACAGGGAGATGGGATAGTTTGGATATTTTATTTAAATTAAAGGGGGCGGGGGACAAGGATATTGCTTTGGCGGCAACTCACGAAGAAGTTGTTGCTCCATTAGCCAAAAAGAATATTTTCTCTTACAGAGATTTGCCAATTTACCTTTTTCAAATTCAAAATAAATTCAGAAATGAATTGCGCGCAAAGTCCGGAATTTTGAGAACAAGAGAATTTATGATGAAAGATTTGTATTCTTTTCATACCGATCAGGAGGATCTGGACAAGTATTATGACAAATTAGTAAAAACTTATATAAATATTTTTAAGCAAGTTGGAATTGGCAAATCAACATACAGAACTTATGCCTCCGGCGGGACTTTTTCAAAATATTCTGACGAGTTTCAAACAATAACTGAAGCCGGAGAAGATATAATTTATATTTGTGAAAAATGCGGTTTGGCGATTAATAAAGAAATAAAAGCAGAAAATTTGGTTTGTCCAAAATGTAATTTTGAAAGTTTTATCGAAAAAAAAGCAGTTGAGGTCGGAAATATTTTTAAAATGGGAACAAAATATTCTGTGCCGTTTGATTTAAAATTTAAAGACAAAGATGGTACGGAAAAACCTGTTATTATGGGTTGTTATGGAATTGGGTTAGGTCGGCTTATGGGTGCGGTTGTTGAAGTAAATCACGATGAGCGCGGAATTATTTGGCCGAAGGGAATTGCGCCGTTTTTGGTGCATTTAATTGAGATGAAGTCGGATAAAAAGATTGTTAAAACCACGGCGCAGAAAATTTATCAAGACTTGATAAAAAACGGTATTCAAGTATTATATGATGATAGGGAAGACAAATCGGCAGGAGAAAAATTTGCGGATTCTGATTTAATTGGAATTCCATTTAGGGTTGTTGCTTCAGAAAAAACTTTGGCAAAAAATTCTGTTGAGTTAAAAGAGCGAAGCAAAAGCGCAGTAAAACTAATTAAAATTAAACAGCTTTTAAAAACAATAAAATAAATGGCGAATAAAACACTGAACAAACTTTTTTCTTTTTTGTCGGTTGATATGGCAATTGATTTGGGCACGGCAAATTCTTTGGTTTATGTAAAAGACAGAGGAATAATTATAAACGAGCCGTCGGTTGTTGCGGTAAATAACAAAACCGGACAAATTTTGGCAATTGGAGAAGATGCAAAAAAAATGGTCGGCCGAACTCCTTCATATATTTCCGCAACAAGGCCGTTGGTGAATGGAGTTATTTCGGATTTTGAAGTTACCGAGCAGATGCTAAAATATTTTATTGAAAAAGCCGCAACTTCCGGCAGGAAAATGTTTGGTTTGGGATATATGCCACGGGTAATTATTGGAATTCCGTGTGGAGTAACAGAAGTTGAAAGAAAGGCAGTGCGCGACGCTGCAAAAAATGCCGGAGCCAGAACAGTTTTTTTGATTGAAGAGCCCTTAGCTTCTGCAATTGGTGCAAAATTACCAATTCAAGATGCCGGAGGAAATTTTATTGTTGATATTGGAGGTGGCACAACTGAAGTTGCTGTAATTTCTCTTGGAGGAATTGTAACATACAGAAGTTTGCGCGTTGCCGGAGATAAATTAAATAACGATATTGTTGAATTTGCGCAAAAAGAATATAAGCTTTTGATTGGTGAAAGAACTGCCGAAATGATTAAAATTGCCATTGGTTCGGCAATGCCGTTAAAAGAAAAAAAAGAAATGCCAATGCGTGGAAGAAATTTGGTTACCGGCTTGCCCGAAGAAGTTGTTGTGTTTAATGATGACATTCAGCGTGCGTTGGACAGATCTGTAAAACAAATTATTGCCGCAATTAAAGTTACAATTGAAGAAACTCCGCCGGAACTTTTGGCCGATGTAATGACAAATGGAATTTATTTGGCCGGCGGTGGAAGTTTGTTGAAAGGTTTGGATGTTTTAATTTCCAGAGAAACAAAAATGCCGTGCAAAATAATTGATGACCCGTTAACATCAGTTGTTAGGGGAGCGGGAATGGCCTTGGAAAATATTGAGCTTTTACAGGAAGTAATGAGTAAAGACGAAGACGGCGACGTGCCATCATAATAAATTTTCAATTTTAAATTTTTAACAAATTTGATATTATAAAGTTATTAATTTGTCATTGCGAGGAGCTTCGGGCGACGTGGCAATCAATCAGAATTAGAGATTGCTTCGTCACTTCGTTCCTCGCAATGACGGCAGGGTAATGATTTCAAAAGAAGAGGTACAACATATTGCAAAACTGGCGCGCCTTGAACTTACAGAAAAAGAAACTGAAAAAATGCAGAAGGACCTGACAGAAATTTTGGGTTACTTTGATTTATTAAAAAATGTGCCAGAAATTACGAAAAATGATTCTAAAAAAGAAGTTAAAAATGTTTTAAGAAAAGATGAAATTTTACCGAAAGATAACAGTATGGCAGAAAAATTAATTGCGGCCGCTCCCGATAAAAAAGACGATTACATAAAAGTAAAAGCGATATTTTAAATTCGTCATTGCGAGGAGCTTCGGGCGACGTGGCAATCCATCAGAATTAGAGATTGCTTCGTCACTTCGTTCCTTGCAATGACGGCATAAATACAATAAATGGATTTGACAACACTTACAATTCGCGAAGCCCACGAAGGATTAAAAAAGGGAGAATTTACTTCTGTTGATTTGGCGAAAGCTTATTTGGAAAAAATAAAGAGGAGCGATTTGAATTCGTTTTTGAGTTTTGATGAAGAATCTGCGTTACGGCAGGCAGAAGAAGCTGATAAAAAAATAAAATTTGGAAATTTTGGAATGTTGATGGGAATCCCTTGTTCGATAAAAGATAGTATTTTGGTTGAAGGGAAAAAATGCACAGCTGGATCAAAAATTTTAGAAAATTATGTGGCGCCTTACGACGCAACTGTTATTAAAAAATTGTACGAAGCGGGAGCTGTTATTTTAGGGAAGACAAACACAGACGAATTTACAATGGGCGTTTCAACTGAAAATTCGGCTTTTGGCGTTACAAAAAATCCAAACGACAAAACAAGGGTTGCCGGAGGAAGTTCGGGAGGGCCTGCTGCGGCAGTTGCTGCGAATGAGGCTTGTTTTTCTTTGGGATCTGATACCGGCGGGTCGATTCGTCTGCCTGCTTCATTTTGCGGCGTTGTAGGCTTAAATCCGACATATGGGGCCGTTTCCAGATATGGAGCGATTGCCATGGCTTCATCTTTGGATCAAATTGGTCCGATTGCAAAAAATGTTGAGGACGCAAAAATAATTTTTAACGTGATTTCCGGAAAAGATAAAATGGATGCGACTTCCGCGGATTATAAATTTGAAGAATCTAAAACAGAATTAAAAGGTTTAAAAATTGGAGTACCTAAAGAATATTTTGCAGAAGGAATTGATCCTGAAGTGGAAAAGATAATTAAAAACGCAATAAAAAAAGCCGAAAATTCCGGAGCTAAGATTGTTGAAATTAGTTTGCCAAGCACGGAGTATGCAATTGCCTGTTATTATATAATCGTCCCTTCTGAGATTTCGGCAAACCTTTCAAGATATGATGGAATAAAATACGGATTATCAGAGCAAGATGGAAATTTATTGGATGTTTACTTAAAAAGCAGGGGGAAGGGGTTGGGAGAAGAGCCAAAAAGAAGAATTATGATTGGGACGTACTGTTTGTCTTCGGGATATTATGACGCTTATTATAAAAAAGCTCAGGAGGTTAGAGAATTTGTTAAACAAGATTTTGAAAAAGCTTTTAGTGAAGTTGATTTGATTTTTACTCCGGTTTCTCCGGTTCCGGCATTCAAAATTGGAGAGAAATCCGGTGATCCGTTGTCTATGTATCTAATGGATATCTATACATGTCCGTTAAAGTTGGCAGGAATTCCGGCAATCTCAATACCTGCCGGAAATATGGGAAATCTGCCGGTTGGGCTGCAAATAATCGGAAACCATTTTGAGGAAAACAAAATTTTGGCAATTGCCGAAGAAATGGAAAAATTGTTGAAGTAGAAAAAAGTTTGACACATATTTTTTAGGAATATAATAAAGATATATGACAAAAAAAGATATAACAATTAACGATTTGGCAGTAATGGTACAAAAGGGATTTAATGGTGTCGACGTAAAATTCGAGCAAGTCGATAAACGTTTTGATGGAATGAAAAGCTATATGGATAATCGCTTTGATAAAATTGAAAACTTGATTTTAGCCAGTCATCAAAAAAGGATTGAAAAATTGGAAACTGAAGTAAAAGAATTGCGGGAAATGTTTGCAATGTAAATTCATAAAAAACCTGCTGTTTGATCTGTACCCCAAAAAGTGGACACGAAAGTGTCTGCTTTTTGTATTTGATAGACAGATGGGTTAGAATATTATCATTAACAATCAAAACATATGAGTAAAAGAATATTTAGTGGAGAAC
>Ga0114951_10000970_pt1 | contig 37726 bp, 24 predicted proteins | sample AM7aDNAmetaG_FD_88677 | JGI IMG/M metagenome (GOLD analysis project Ga0114951, IMG submission 88677) | Freshwater microbial communities from Finland to study Microbial Dark Matter (Phase II) - AM7a DNA metaG | ecosystem: Environmental > Aquatic > Freshwater > Lake | place: Finland: Lake Alinen... | reverse complement strand
GCCGCGTTTTTCGATGTCGCCGGTAAAAAAGGCGAGGGAAGTAACCCCTCCTGCAGGAATGAAGACACTGATAAAGTTGCGTTTAAGAAATAGAAGGATGGTTGATGACAATGGTATTTTCTTGTGAACGGCTGAAAACGCCATTTTATACATAAACCCCTGTAAAGAAATATAAATTATTGTAACTGTAATACCAAGAAGCAGATAAGGAAGCCTGGACACGAGAAGTACATCCCTTACCTGGCCAAATTCTGACTTTTCGTGCTTGAAAAACCAGGCGGCAATAGCAATAAAGAGGATTGTAAGTATAAACTGGGCAATAACTTTCCGGTTCTCGCGGATCCGAATTAATTGACCCTTTGATAATAACTTATGGTAGAATTGATGTAAGATTGTTTTTCTCATAAGTACAATATTAGAAAAAATCCTGACAATACGGTAATAATTATTTTTTTTATCCGATCTTGATCATTTTTGGTATTTGTTTGTTTAAATACTCAGGATTGGCAATTATAAAGTGATGAGATTCATTAACGATTTATTGTCCTATCATTATCTGGTAAGAATATTCTGGTTATGCTTAAAACAGTTATTATAGACGACGATTACGTTTCGAGGATGGTATTGCGGGAAATGTTGCTGAAGTTTCTCGACAATATTGAGATTCTTGGTGAGGCTGGATCGGTTGAGGAAGGGGTTAAGTTAATTGAAGAAACGGATCCCGAGTTGGTTTTGCTTGATATTAGTATGCCTGACGGGACAGGTTTTGATCTGTTGGACAAATTGAAATCTGTCAATTTCAAGCTTATTTTTATCACTGCCTATAGCGAATATGCCGTAAAAGCCTTCAAGTATTCAGCAATTGATTATATCGTAAAGCCGCTTGTAGTTGAAGAACTTACAAAAGCGATTATGCGGATTCCACAAATGCCAAAATTGGATAATGCAGTAAGAGTTAAGACATTAAAGGATAACCTGTTTTCTCCGGATGACAATAACAACAACACAATTGCACTGCCAGAAAGCAATGGCTTTGCGATTGTCAGGGTAGAGCAGATCATCCGTTGCGAAGGCAAAAGAAATTACACAAGGATACTTTTTAAGGACGATACCGAAAAGATCGTAAGCCGTACATTGCTCGAATTTGAGCACCTTCTTGCCCCACTGGGTTTTGTGAGGATTCACCGGAGCCATCTCGTCAATTTATACAATGTTGTGCGATACCTGAAAACCGATGGTGGTATGGTTGAACTTAAAACAGGCGAATTGCTGAAAGTGTCACCCAAGCACAAGGAGGAATTGCTCAATAAGCTTTTATACAACAAATTGTAAAAATAAACCCGGATAATTTATCCGGGTTTATTTTTATTTCCATATGACCAGTTCATATTACAACCAATGTAAAATCCTGAAATCCTGTCGGTTAGGAAGATCTGGATTTTTTGGGAAGATCCTGACACCGTAATTGTACGAACCGGGCTTTGTCAATGTGAGGTTAAGCGAATAATGGGTAAAGCCATTTGCCACTTTCACAGGCGTAAATTCGTGCCGTTCAACATATTTCGGATGACCGTTCCCTAAGGCGATTATTACTTCAACACCAATCTCCATCGGTTCCAATCCCTTAATATCCAATACAATATAGGATGGATAGTTTTGTCCCATTTTATAGGTATTGGTGATCCCATCGGCAAGCTGGATGTTGACGACTTCGATCTGATCCCATACAGCAAGAATCTTTTCTTTCCAGGACGCAATCTCTATTGCTTTTGAAAAACCATCCTTCCTGAGTCTTTCCATCCTGGCCGACATCGGAAGGTAATAACGCTTGAAATAGTCTTTCATCATCCTTCGTGTTGTGAAGTGGGGGACTACTTCTGCAAATGTATTTTTGATAAAATCAACCCAAAGAATCGGGATATTTTTATCGTTGCGGTAATAATATGCAGGGACAATTTCGTTTTCGAAAATGCTGTAAATCGATCCTGCATCCAATTCGTCCTGAAGTTCGTCCGAATCAAATGATTTTTCAAGTGGAAGCGACCATCCGGCATCCTTTTTAAAACCTTCAACCCACCATCCATCGAGAACCGACATATGGAGCGTTCCGTTCATGACCCCTTTTTCACCTGACGTACCGGAGGCTTCAAGTGGGCGTGTCGGGGTATTCATCCAGACATCGCAGCCTTTAACCAGCATTTTGGCAAGGTTCATGTCATAGTTCTGAATAAACAAGATCTTCCCGATGAATTCAGGTCGTTTCGAGATATCGATAATATATTTGATCAGGTCCTGACCAGCTTTATCGGCAGGATGTGCTTTTCCTGCAAACAGGAACTGTACAGGTTTATCAGGATTGTTCACAATTCTTGCCAGACGGTCAAGGTTGCGGAAAAGAAGATGTGCCCTTTTATAGGTAGCAAAGCGTCGTGCAAAACCAATTGTAAGGGCTTTGGGATTCAGCTTTGAAATAACATCGGCAATGTATTTTGGGCTTTCGTTGCGCTGGATATGGGTGTCAGAAAAGCGTTGTTTGATATAATTGATCAGATCCTCGCGCAACTTGGATTTCGTTTCCCAAATCACATTGTCTGCGACTTTGTAAATGTTCCTCCAAGCACGTGCTTCTTCGTCTTCTTCGTATTCGTGGATATCTTCGGCAAGTCCTTCTGGCTTTAAAAATTTAGCATGGATAGTTTGCCATTCAGGTGCTGCCCACGTAGGATAGTGAACGCCATTTGTGACATATCCTACATTATCCAATTCCTCGGGTAAAAATCCCTTGTACAATTCGGCAAGTAAACCTTTGCTAATCTTTCCGTGCAACATACTTACACCATTGATCTCCTGCGACATATTAGAGGCAAGAAAGCTCATGTTAAAATGGGAATCATTCGCAGCGGCCTTCCCAAGAAAGAGGAAATCATCGAGAGTGAGGTTTAACTTTTGGGCCAGATGTCCCATATAGGACGCAAAGAGGTCAACATGAAATGCATCGTGGCCGGCTGGTACAGGTGTATGGGTCGTAAACAAAGTGGATGCCCGCACCATTTCCTGTGCTTCAGCAAATGACAGACCGGAATTTTCGATGAGATTTTTTATGCGTTCAAGCCCGATAAAAGCAGCATGACCTTCGTTGCAATGGTAAATGTCAGCTTCCACGCCAATTTTTTCAAGCAACCTGATCCCACCTAAACCAAGGACCATTTCCTGTTTCAACCTGTTTTCGTTGTCTCCGCCATAAAGGTGGTGCGTTATCGAACGATCCCGTTCCTGGTTGGCATCGTAATCGGTATCAAGGAGATATAATTTAATATTGCCTATTTTTGCTGACCAGACATGCGCATAAACTGTTCTCCCAGGCATATCGATATTGATAGTAATCCAAGAGCCATTTTCATCCATTTCGGGTTGAATCGGAATTTTTGAAAAATGTTCGGAATCGTATTGGGCAATCTGTTCTCCCTGGCTGGAAATGATTTGTTTAAAATAGCCATAACGATATAGCAAACCGACACCTGTCATGTCAACCTTTGAATCACTGGCCTCTTTGAGAAAATCACCGGCAAGCACGCCAAGACCCCCTGAGTAAATCTTCAGGCTTGAATGTAAGCCAAACTCCATGCTGAAATAAGCAATTTTAGGCCCTAATAATTTTTTACGTTCATCAAGGTATTTCTGGAGCAATGCTTCAGCCGATTTCATCCTCAGGATAAAGGATTGGTTCGATTTTAGTTCTTCAAAACGGACAAGGCTGGTCTCTTCAAGCAAAACGATTGGGTTGTGCTGGCATTTTTCCCAGATTTCTGGATCAATTTCGTTGAACAACTCCCTAGCTTCATCGTTCCATACCCACCAAAGATTGCGCGATAAATCGCGCAAAGGCATTAATTCCTCTGGCACATTTGACTCAACTACAATTTTTTTCCAGGTAGGCCCTGAATTGACCGTTTGTCTGATCTTGTATCCTTGTGATTCCATAATTGACAGTATTCATTAACATAGGACAATCGAATTGAAATCGATCATCCCCTAAAATTAGCCCACAAAACTAATTTAATTTTATTAACATATGGAACTATCAAGATGTTTTAACATTTTGGTAAGATTAGGAAGACCGGAGAACAAAGCCGATTCATAAAAAAAACACATAAAATATACAAAATGCATGTTTGTTATTTGCCCTGAATATTTTGGGACATGGGAATAAAAAATCGCATTATTTCTGTAAATCAGGTGCTATTAAATGGCCCCCTAAATAAAAATTAGTTCTAATTATCCCCAATTCATTTCCTTTTAATTTTCGGATAAGGCACATCATAACCTTTCACCGCAAACCATACAATCCGGTTCAATTCGTCGTCATCGGCTTCATCGGCTTCGTCCAAAGGCATTTCCATTGACTTCCTGGCCCAATGCAACGGTTTGCCCCTAAGTGATGAAAGCTTCGGGTTCATCTGGTCAAGAGGGATCTGATTGGGCATTGCTTTGTAGGATGAAAAATCAGGTTGATCAGTAAAACAATCTGTCATCGGCTCGGCAACAAGGTCGAACTGGCTCATTGGCGGCAATCCCAAAATTAATTCGATGGTCCTTAAAATACTGTTTTGATTGTATTGTGTACTAACGACACTTCCTTTTTGTGTATATGGACTGATACACAATGCGACAGTACGTTTTCCGTCAACATGGTCAAGACCCGATTGCGGGTCGTCCTGTATCACAAATATGGCAGTCTCTTTCCAAAATTTACTATTGCTGACCGCTTCAACGATCTGTCCCAATGCGAGGTCGTTGTCGGCAACCGCTGCGTTTGGGGTTGGAAAGCCCTCATTCACACCCACTGTATGGTCATTTGGAAGCAACATTAACATAAATGAAGGAAGTTCACCTTTTTGCTCATATTCGTTCAACTCCTTGATAAATTCGCGGGCTCGCCATACATCTGGAATTTTTCCCGTAAAGCCTGGAAAAGTTGGGCAATTGTAGGGAGTCAAAGTATGAAGTGCCGATTTTGCCTTTACAGTTATCGTATTTGTATTGTTCACATAATCGTTGTACATCTCTTTCCAGGAGACACTTTCAGGCAAGGTTTCCGAATCGGTGAATTCGCCATAATTTCGGAAAGTCAACCCTTTTTTAAGGACCTGGTCCCAGATAAATCCCGAAGAGGCAAAAGCCAGTGGATCATCCCCGCGGTAAGGATAGCTTCTGATAAACCCGCCAAAACTTTTTTCAAGGTAATCGGTCACATAACCCTCATCTGTCCATTGATGACCGTCAGCGCTCAAAACCCCGTTGCAATAGGTGTTATCAAGAAGCACAAAACGTTCAGCCAGGGCATGATGGTTCGGAGTTACGTTCCGTCCAAACTGGCAAAGTGTGCTGTCTCCATTGCCTTGTTTTAAACCGCCAAAAACCTGATCGTAGGTTTTGTTCTCTTTGATAATGTAGAGGACATGTTTGATCAATGATTTTTCGCCGGGATTGACCGGAACAGGAACGAATTTCTCTGTTACCCTTTCAAGTTTCATGGTTTTTGTGATTTCCGGCAAACGCATGTTGGATGCAGCTCTTATTGTATAGAATTCCAGATTTTTATTAGAAGGGACCGGAACAAAAGAAACAGAACCCATATGATCATTTGATTTATAGCCCCTTGCTTTTGGGCCTAAATAACGCGTCCCGATGCCTTTAGTATTGGCAACAAAAATCTGGTCGCCAGCTTTGTTTAAAACTACTGCCCCCGGATACCAGCCTGTTGGAATTAATCCCTTAACCTTTTCATTTGTCAGGTCAAGCACTGCAACCAGGTTATTTCCTCCGTTTGCACAATATAATGTATTGCCATCGCCCGAAATTGCAAGCGCATTGGGTGCACTTCCAAAAGGCAGATCGGCCATTGGTTTTGGGTCAAGATCCTTTATTACCTTGTCTGTCTGCGTATTGATCACAGAAATCAGGTCACTGTTTGCATTGGCAACATATAATTTTGATCCATCGGGATGGAGTACCATCCCTGAAGGGTGCAAATGAACTTTTATCTCATTTATCGCTTTGCGGGAATTTAAATCAATAACCGAAACAGTACCAGAAGAGGCAATACCGGTTTTGGGATCTACAACTACTTCTGTTCCGGCAGATTGGGCAGTTTTATCCCCTTGTTGGGCCAACCTACCTCCCCAGTTTGAAACATATGCTTTATCGCCACGAATAATAACCGTATAAGGTGCAATTCCGACAGGCACAAGTGCTTCAAATTTATTGTCTCTCAGATTGATAAAACCAACGGCATTGTTCCGGTTCAATGCTATATAGATGTAACCCCGCTTTTCGTCGATTGCAAAACCACCGGGATATTCTTTGCCATTTACCGATTTTACCGATTTGTCCAGCACTTCACCTTCCCATTCAAATTTTCCATTGGGAAAGATTTTGTCGGGAAGCAGGATCTGGTCGCCCCATTCAAATAAACCGTTCTCCTGAAGTTTAGCCGAACGCAGGTACCCTCTTGTATCCGTTGTCCAGACTTTTTTGCCATTATCGCTCCAACCTATCCCCGTAAAGGTATTACCACCTTCCTTTAATGTCAATGTTTGCTTTATGCGCTGATTTGCAACATCAAAGAAAACAATGTCTTTCAGGTTTTTAACGGCCAGGATTGTTTCATCAGGATTAAGTGCCAAATCCACAGGCCTCCCTGGGAAAGTGACCGTAGTTCCTGCCGATTCGATAAGTTGTGAAGTGGGAACAATAAAACCTTTATTCTTCTGTTTACCAACCAATGATTTTTTTTCAAAAGCAAGCATCCCTTTTCCTTCTGAAACCAAGGGATAAAGAAAATCTGATATATCTTTTGAGAATTCTTCCATGTGGGCTGTTGGGGTATGCCCAGCTCCCTTAATTGGGATTAACTGATGTTTAACATGATTGTTTTCCAACTCTTTAGCCAGTTTTTCGGAATTTGCGTAAGAAACCAATGAGTCGGCAGTTCCATGCACTACAATTGTGGGTGGATCATCTTGATCCACTTTGTAAAAAGAATACGACTCGTCCGGGCTGCCCCAAAGGTCAACAAGTCCGACAATGCCCTTTTTATTCCATTTTTGACCGGGTGAAGGATCCTTGTAACAAAGGTTGACTGCAAGCATACCGCCAGCCGAACCACCTCCCACAATGATTTTTCCGGGATCGATATTTAACCTTCTGCTGTTTTTCCTGATCCAGTCAAGACCTGCCATGGCATCCTCCAATGCATTGGCTATGGTTCCCGGTTTGTCATCCTTTGGATTCTTGCGAACACGATAATTGATTGATACACAGACATAACCTTTACTCGCAAATTGTGTGGCGAGTTTGACAATGTAACTTTGGGTCTTGTCGTTTCCTGGTCTGAAACCACCCCCATGGATCCACAGGATAACCGGTCTTTCAGTTTGTAAATCGCCTGCCGGAGAATAGACATCCAACAACAGCTTTTCGAATTTTCCTTCAGCGTTGATCACTTTACTAAATTCTATATCTTCCTGGATATCAATTTTTTCAAAAAGTGGGTAAAGGTAACGTACCGGATCAGTCCGAAGGGGAATATTTTGAGCACCAACGGCTAGAACACTTATTAATAATAATATAAAGAATGCTGTTTTCAGGAAAGTACTTCTCATATCTATTTTTATTAAATATTTTTATTGGATTTTCTGATAAACCAATTCACCACCGAGAACGGTTTTCAAAACTTCTGATTTCAGGATAGCCTCCTCCCGGCAACCCATCAGATCGGTATCAAGCACCACGAAATCAGCTTTTTTCCCGACCTCAATACTCCCTTTTTTCAACTCCTCAAAACTTGCCTTTGCTGCCCAGATGGTCATTGAACGAAGGGTTTGTTCCCGTGTAAGTGCATTCTCAATTTGAAAACCTCCTGTGGGAAGACCTGATGTATTTTTCCGGCAAACAGAGGCATAGAACGTCAATACAGGATTGATCCCCTCAATCGGGAAATCGGTTCCATTCGGTAGCCAACCGTTTTGTGAAAGCAATTGCTGATAGGCATAAGCCCCTTTCAAACGTTCGGTTCCAAGTCTTTCATCGGCCCAAAACATATCGGATGTTGCATGTGTAGCCTGGATGGAAGGGACGATAGAATATTTAGCAAACAGAGGGAAATCATCTTTGTTGACAACTTGTACATGTTCGATCCTCCACCTACGGTCGTTTTTACCTTTCAGTATTTTACCATAGATTTCAAGAATAAACCGGTTTGCCCCATCACCAATGCAATGGGTGGCAACCTGAAAATTGGCATCGTAAGCCTTTTGGCAAATCGATTCAAAATAAGGAGCAGGGTTCATCAATAAACCACGGTTGCCCTTATCGTCGGAATAATCAGCAAGCAGAAAAGCACCGCGTGAACCCAAAGCACCATCGGCATATAATTTTATCGTATTGACTTGTAACCTGTTGGTAATATATGGCCCATTTTTCAGGAATCGGTCCATATTGGCTCTATCCGGCTCCATCATGGCATTGATGCGCATTTTAAGCAACCCTTTTTCCTGCAAAGAATCCATGAGCGAAATTACATTTTCGGGGAGGCCGCAATCGGTAACTGAAGTAAGCCCGACTGCCAGACAGTTTTTTTGTGCAACCAGTAATGCCTTGGTTTTTAGCTCAATGTCAGGCATGGGAACTAAATTGAAAACCAGTTCTTTTGCATTGTCAATCAATACTCCGGTAGGTTTGCCATTTTTGAGCAAGACCTCCCCACCTTCGATTTTTGTCTTTGCAGTAATCCCGGCCAGACTGAGTGCTTTATCGTTGCACCAGGCGGCGTGTCCATCGACCCTGACAAGATAAACCGGCACATGCGGGAACAATTCGCTGAGCCGCTGGTTGTCAGGAAATTCTTTTTCCGGCCACAAATTCTGGTCCCATCCCCGACCCAACAACCAACTCCCGCCATGCTTTAAATAATGAGAATTTAGCCGTTGATAAATACTGTCCTGATTTTGGGTTCCTGAAAGATCGGCATATTGCATCACGTCCATCCCATAACCGAAAAAATGGCAGTGGGCATCGTTAAACCCCGGATAAACCGGGTTACCTTCACTATCAATTGTACGATTGGCATCATATTTTGAAGTGATTTCAGTGTTGGTCCCGATACCCACAAACATTCCGTCCTTGACAGCAAAACTTTCAGCAACGGTAAACGAACTGTCAACGGTATAAACTTTCGCATTGGTAACGATCAGATCAACTTTCATTTTCGGTGAATTGCATGAATATAATAGAGAAATAAATATAATCAACAGCTTATCTATTTGATTCATTGGTCTTTAGTAAAAGATAAATTAATTTGGTATTATTAAATGCCTTTTCGTGTTTCGGATCAAACCCTAAGCACAAATATAAGAATAAAGCAGTGTGTGTAAATCTCAATAACAAGTCACAAATAATATTTCTCATTAACAAAGCGATTAAGTTATGATAATCTTTCGTAACAAAAATCAGGTTGAATTGTTGTTTAAAGAGTATTAATCATTTGTTGAAAGTAATCTGGATTTTTTTTTCAATGATTTTCTTCTATTTTTGTAACGACCCATTGAAAAAAATTGACCAAATTGTTAATTTGGATATAAAAGTTTAGCCTTCCGTTATGGACATAAAATACCCGGTTTATCAACCTTCATTGAAAGGAAATGAATTAAAATATGTTTCAGATTGTATTGAATCGACATGGATTTCTTCCAAAGGTAAATACATTTCCGAGTTTGAAAAACAGTTTGCAGCATACCTACAGGCCGACTATGCCACAAGCGTGTGCAACGGTACGGTTGCTCTGCACCTGGCATTGCTTGTTTTGGACCTCAAACCTGGAGATGAGGTGATCGTTCCCACATTTACCTACATTGCATCAGTCAATGCGATCATGTATGTGGGCGCAACCCCTGTTTTTGTGGACTCGTTGCCCCAGACATGGCAGATTGATTACAATGATGTTGAAAGGAAACTTACTTCAAAAACAAAAGCCATTCTTGCTCCGCATATTTATGGCCATCCGTGCGACATGGATGCATTGACAGTGATTTGCAAGCGGAATCATTTGTACCTGGTCGAAGACTGTGCTGAAGCAATTGGGAGCAAATACAATAACAAACATTTGGGAACTTTTGGGGATATTTCAGCCTATAGTTTTTTCGGCAATAAAACCATCACAACGGGGGAAGGGGGCATGGTGGTCACAAATTCCAACGCATTGTACGAACGTGCCCGAAATCTTAAAAACCAGGGTATTGCTGATATACTCTATTGGCATGATTCGATAGGTTACAATTTTCGGATGACCAATATTTGTGCTGCTATTGGTGTTGCCCAGCTGGAAAGGATCGATGAAATACTTGTAAACAAAATCAGGATTGCCACAGCCTATAAAAAAGCTTTTGAAAACACATCATTGAAGTTTCATGGACAGGCAGATAATACTTTTAATTCCTATTGGATGTGTTCTGTCTTGATTCCTGCGGCCGGGCAGCGTAATGAACTACGGGACTATTTGAGCCAATTTGGGATTGAAACCCGCCCCTTATTTTATCCTGTGCATACTATGCCGATGTATTCAGGGTATGCAAAGGAGGATTTCCCTGTTGCCACGTCAATCAGTTCGCACGGCATCAACCTGCCAAGCTATCCTGATCTTACGAATGAAGATGTACAATTTATTGCATCACAAATCGTTAGTTTTGTTCAACGCTAATATTGATTATTGCCATGAAACCGATTTCTGTATTAATTGATTTGGACAGGCTAAAGGATTTGAATACCGGATTGGGCCAGGTCGCTGAATTTTTTGGCGATGAGATTAGTAAAATTAAGGATGAAAACTTCAGGTTTACTTTGCTGGTTCCAGCTAAATTCAAAGGTTATTTTGGGAATAGTGTTGATTATGAGGTTGTTTCACTAAAGCGGCGGTACTTCCCTTCACTTTGCAGAAAGTATGATCTATGGTACACCATACATCAGGATTCTGCCTATTTCCCATCAGACCGGAGAACTCCTTTTATTCTAACAATCAACGATTTGAATTTTCTTGGCGAAAAATCTCCTGCCAAGGCAAAGGCAAGGCTGAAAATATTGCAGAAAAAGGTGGACCGTGCAACTGTGATCACTGTAATCTCCAAGTTCACCGAACATGCAGTGCGCGAAAACCTCAATGTCGGGGCAATACCCATTCAGGTGATCTATTGTGGGGTAAAGGTCAAGACATTTGAAAATGTTCAAAAACCAACTTTTGCACCTGAAGGAGACCTGCTTTTTTCGGTGGGTGTTGTGCGCATGAAAAAGAATTATCATGTACTGATCGAATTTATCAAACTTTTGCCAGAAAAATACAAACTCATCATTGCCGGTAATAAAACAGGGGCTTATGCTGAGGAGCTGCAACAAAAAATTGACGTGCAAGGGTTGCACGATCGGATACTTATTACCGGTTTAATCTCGGAGGAAGACAAATTCTGGATGTACAACAATTGCAAGGCAGTTCTCTTCCCCTCAAAATTCGAGGGAATGGGGTTTCCCCCGGTTGAGGCCATGCGGTTCGGCAAACCGGTTTTTGCTTCGACCTACTCAAGTATCCCCGAAGTGAGCGAAGACAAAGCCTATTACTGGGAAACATTCGATCCTGAGGAAATGAGCAGTTTTTTCCTTCGGAAAATTGAAGAGTTTTACATGGATCCTTCACGGCCTGAGATCTTAAGGCAACATTCACAGAAGTTTACATGGGAAGTCAATGTAAAATCTTACCTTGAGCTATTCAGAAAATTGTCCGATACGATTTGGCATTTTACGAAAATAAAATCATAGGAAAAAGCAAGATGAAGACCGCTCTGATAACAGGAATTACCGGACAGGATGGGTCCTATCTGGCAGAATTTTTAATCGAAAAGGGGTACGATGTTCATGGAATTGTACGCCGCTCATCACAGTTCAACCGCCAAAGAATTGAGCATCTGTATATTGAAGAGATGATCGAGGATATGCAGTTGAAAAATAAGCTGACCCTCCATTACGGTGATATGACCGATTCTAGTTCCCTTGTCAGGATTATCCAGAAAGTCAAACCGGAAGAGATCTACAATTTGGCTGCTCAGTCGCATGTCAAGGTCTCGTTTGATGTTCCTGAATATACCGCTGAAACCGATGCAATCGGGACGCTCCGGATACTTGAGGCCGTCAGAATTTTGGAGATGGAATCGAAAGTCCGTATCTATCAGGCATCTACATCAGAGTTGTATGGGCTTGTTCAGGAGACGCCCCAAACTGAAACGACCCCGTTTTATCCAAGGTCCCCTTACGGAATATCCAAGCAATTCGCCTTTTGGATGACAAAGAATTATCGTGAAGCTTATGGCATGTATGCCGTAAACGGTATCCTGTTCAACCATGAAAGCGAACGGCGCGGGGAGAATTTTGTGACCCGCAAAATCACCTTGGCTGCGGTGCGGATAGCCTCAGGAAAGCAGAAAAAATTATACCTTGGGAATGTAAATGCCCTTCGTGATTGGGGCTATGCAAAAGATTATATAGAGTGCATGTGGCTGATGCTCCAACATTCAACTCCCGAAGATTTTGTAATCGCAACGGGTGAAATGCACACAGTGCGCGAATTCTGTACAATCGCCTTTCAGGAAGCAGGGATCGAACTCGAATGGTTGGGAAGCGGAATTAACGAAAAAGCAAGGTGCAAAAAGACTGGAAATATCATCATTGAGATTGACCCCGTTTATTACCGTCCCACAGAAGTAGAATTACTGTGTGGCGATCCTTCAAAGGCCAAAAGGTTGTTGGGCTGGAATCCAAATAAGACATCATTCACGGACCTTATTAAGAAAATGGTATCGGCTGATCGTGAATACATCAAATAATTATTTACAAAAATATATATACCATGATCATAGGTTTTGAGGCCAAACGGGTATTTCAAAATGCATCGGGACTCGGGAATTATAGCCGCAATACAATCAACCTGTTGGCAAAATTCCATCCTGAAAATAGGTACAAGCTTTTTGCCCCTAAGCTGACAAACCTCTATTCCCTTCCTGAACAAGCTGAGGTCATACTCCCACAATCGGGACTCTTTAAATTCTTAAGATCTTATTGGAGATTAAACATTGTATCTAAACTGCTTAAAATTAATAATATAGATATTTTCCATGGATTGAGCCATGTGATTCCCTATGGAATCGAAAAAACCGGAATTCCATCCGTGGTAACCATGCACGATGTTATTTTTCTACGTTATCCCGAATTTTACAAGAAAATCGACCGTAAAATCTATGCATCAGTTTACAGAAGAAGTTGTCAGAATGCCACAAAGATCATTGCGATCAGTAAACAGACCAAAGCCGATTTAATCCACTTTTTTGGGACTGAACCTGATAAAATCGAAGTTATCTATCAGACCTGCAACAATTGTTACTATGAGAAGGTCAGCGAAGAAAGTAAGTTGGCGGTCAAAAGGAAGTTCAGTTTACCTGATCAATTCATCTTGTGCGTAGGGACAATAGAGAAACGAAAAAACCAATTGGCCATCCTACAGGCGGTAATCAGCGAAAAGCTGGAGATACCGGTCGTAATCCTGGGGAGGCCAAGGCCAAAGGAATACCTCGAAGAGATTAAACAGTTTATCATCCAAAATGGGATCCAGAACCAGGTGATGTTCATCCATAACTCGGATACATCAGAACTACAGGCAATTTACCAGATGGCCCAGGCGATGGTTTACCCTTCTTTCTTTGAAGGCTTCGGGCTTCCTGTACTTGAAGCCCAGGCCTCAGGTTGTCCTGTAATTACATCCAATTTAAGCAGTTTGCCAGAGGCAGGAGGAGAAGGGGCAATTTATGTCGATCCATCGGATATTCCGGCAATTGGAAAATCAATTCGTAACATGTTATATGATAATACATTGCGAATTTTAATGAAAGCAAAGGGTTCTGCAAATGCAGCGCTTTTCTCCGAAAAATTGGTCGCTGATCGGCTGATGAAACTTTATAGGGAGGTTCTTGAAGGGAATATTGGCAAAAACAAATAGAGAAGATTTGAAATGACCAACAAATTAATTTGTCAAAATTGAACTGTATTTTGCTTGTTCAGGATAATGGACAGATCTTTTGCTCAGCCATGTACCCGTTGTAAGAACATTATAATAATATAAAATCAATTGAAAGTAGGCCATGCAACGGCTGTTCAGACTTTTACTATAAATGAAAACTGCCCCTGCAACCGCAGGAATTAACCCAAACAGTAAGTTGTTTAAAATCAAGAAAGTGTGCATATAAACGGCAACAAAGCTGGTCTGATGTTTAGAGATATAGACATGGCGAGAAATGTTGACCTCCGTTTTTGTCAAAGCAGTTACTTTAGGATTGATTCGGGATGCCCCACCATGGTTGTGCTGTATAACCGCATTTTTGAGTTTGACAACTTCACCCCCTTTAACCCGAGCCCTGTAACATAGGTCAACATCCTCAAAATACATCCAGAAATCCTCGTCCCAGCCGCCAAGGTTCTTAAAACTGAGCCGACTGATCATCACGACAGAACCTGAAACCCAATCGGGATAAATATAGTTGTCATTCTGAACAAAGGGTTTTAACTTACTCCCACCAAACATCTTATTAAAAGCACGAAGCCATCCGGTCAAAGTAAAAATTGAAAGAAATTTCCCGTAAGGCCGTTCTAAAGTACCATTGGCCTTCACTTGCCTGCACGAAACGATCGAATAGGAGTTGCGTTGACGAATCTCGGTGAGCATCAGGAAAATTGCTTCTGCATTGACAATGGTATCTGGATTTAAAAACAGCAAATTGGATCCCCGGCTAATGGATGCACCAAGGTTACAACCATTAGCAAACCCCAGATTATCAGAATTTACGACAAATGTGAAACGGGGATAAAGCTTTTTAAATTTTGGGACCAGCCAGTCATTCGAATAATTATCAACAACGATGACCTCAAATGAGAACCGATCGTCAGCGATATTATACAATGAGTCGAGACATTGTGAAAGCCTCTCCCAACCCCTGTAATTCACGATGATAACCGATAGATCTGTCGATGTATGCATAGTATTTAACCGAATTTATTAGTAAATTCTTAAACGACATATTCGACAGGTCAAAGTCCCGAAAGTTTAATTCGGCCACGAAAATTAAAATCCCGTGAAGATTCAACATCTCCACGGGATCAGAAAATCATTGATCAAGCACTTTACTTCTTCTTCAGCCACAATCCTTCCATCGACTCAAGTGTTTTCCCCTTGGTTTCAGGTACCATTTTCCAAACAAAGACAGCGGATAAGATGCCCATCACGCCATAAATCCAGTAGGAAAAACCATGGTTAAACTGACTGGTCAGCCAAACATTGTCGTTCATCATTGGAAAAGTGAGCGAAACAATCCAATTGGCAATCCACTGTGCAGCAACCGCAATCGACATGGCAGCACGGATCGAATTTGGAAATATCTCTGACAACAATACCCAGCAAACCGGTCCCCAGCTCATGGCAAAAGCCGCAGTATAAATGAGCATAAAGGCCAAAGCTGCGTATCCCTGTAAAGGTGTCAGATTCTCACCTGTTTGTCCGGTAAAGAAAGTTAACCCAAGTGCAAACATACTGATCGCCATACCTATCGAACCGATAATCATCAATAGCTTGCGGCCAAATTTATCGACAGTTAAAATGGCAACCACTGTAAACGCAAGATTAACAGCCCCGACAATTATGGTTTGCAACAAAGAGCTATCGGTTGATGCGCCCGTGTTCCTGAAGATATTTCCAGCATAATAAAGTACCACGTTTATTCCGACAAATTGTTGAAAAACCGATAACATGATCCCAACGAAAATGACAAGGAATCCATAGGACAACCAGGGTGCGTTCGCTTCGTGCAAGGTTGCTTTAATTTCCTCAAGGATAATGGCTGCCTGCTTGTTGCCCGCAATTTTATTCAGAACTTTTAATGCCTTATCTTCCTGGCCATTCAGCACAAGGAAACGGGGTGTTTCGGGGACAAAAAACAGAAGGACGATAAAGATACCGGCAGGGATAGCTCCTGAAAGGAACATCAGACGCCAGCCATCGGTAATCAGCCACTGTTCATTGCCTTGTTTTGCAATAAAATAGTTGACAAAGTAGATCACCAACATTCCGAAGATGATGGCAAATTGATTGAAGGAGACCAGTTTACCACGGATATCAGCAGGTGCGATTTCGGCGATGTACATCGGTGAGATCATCGATGCCAAGCCAACTCCTATTCCACCAATAATCCTATAGATTACAAATGAATACACTGGCAATGTTCCGAAAAAGTTCAGGCCCTCAGGATTCCATGCGCCAATTGCAGATATGAAAAAGGCAAAGGCAGCAATAAACAGTCCGTTTTTGCGTCCAAGGGCTCTCGAAATAAATCCGGCAACCGAGCCCCCAATTACACAACCAATAAGGGCACTGGCAATCACAAATCCCTTAATTGTATCCACAGAATCTTTCAATGCTCCGGCATCTGTTGGTATTGCCTTGGCAATGAAGCCAATAATCCAAATCAGTAATATACCAAGAATGATCGCTCCCGAAATTAACCCTTTCTTCTTTCCCAAAAGCTTCACGATTTGGCCAGAAATAATGCCAAACACAAGAAAAAGGACAACCGCCATCATGATTTTGTATTGGGTAATAATTTTTACCGCATACTCAAAATTGGCCGGAGCTGTAATTTTTGCAATATAAAACTCGACAAGCGATTTCTCTGCTCCGTTTACAACTGCAGTATCATAGCCAAAAAGCAAACCACCCAACGTTGCGACCAATGTGAGCATCACAATGTACAATGGATTCCCCTTTTGATAGGAACTGGATGTTGATTTTGAAGATGTATCAATAAATGACATACTTTCCGATGTTAGCTTAAATGTAGCAATTGATCAGTTGTTCAAGCATTTCCTGTTTGCCGCTAACCTGTTTTGGTTCGCCAGCTTCTTTGGCAACATTATAAAGATCAAGAAGGTTGAGCTTACCAGCCTCATATTCGGCACCTTTACCGCTATCGTAACTGGCATAACGAGATTTCCTCAATTTAAGGTAATCAGAATCTTTGAGGATACTGTCAGCGATGACCAGGGCACGGGCAAAAACGTCCATACCGGAAACATGGGAAATAAAGATATCTTCCATGTCGGTCGAATTGCGACGGGTTTTGGCATCAAAGTTCACACCCCCATTTGTAAATCCACCAGCCTGAATGATTTCCATCATAGCTTCGGTAACTTCGTAGATGTTTGTCGGGAATTCATCGGTGTCCCAACCGTTCTGGTAATCGCCCTTATTTGCATCGATTGAGCCTAACATGCCCTGATCGGCAGCCATGCGCAATTCGTGCGAGAAGGTATGGCCAGCCAGGGTTGCATGGTTCACTTCGATATTCAGTTTGAAATCGTTTTCAAGGCCATGGGCTTTAAGGAACCCAATAACTGTTTGTGTATCAAAATCATACTGGTGTTTCATGGGTTCCATAGGTTTGGGTTCGATCAGGAAGGTCCCTTTAAATCCCTGTTTACGTGCATAATCGCGTGCTGTTGCCAGGAACAATCCCATATGGTCCAGTTCGCGTTTCACATCTGTATTGTGAAGGCTCATGTAACCTTCACGGCCACCCCAGAATACGTAGTTTGTTCCGCCCAAGGCAATTGTGGCTTCCATGGCATTCTTAACCTGAACTGCTGCGTTGGCCAATACATTGAAATCGGGATTGGTTGACGCACCGTTCATGTACCTCGGATTTGAGAACACATTGGCTGTGCCCCAAAGCAGTTTAACCCCTGTGGCCTCCTGACATTCTTTGGCATAGTCAACCATTTTGACCAAACGTTTTTCAATCTCGAAAACGGTCCCATCCCCAACCACATCGGTATCGTGGAAACAATAGAAAGGGGCACCGATCTTGGTGATAAACTCAAAAGCTGCGTCCATTCTTTCCTTTGCAGCGTCCATTTTGTCTGTTGCACCAACCCATGGGAAAATCTGGGTTCCAGGTCCGAATGGGTCGCCGCCATCGCCACAGAATGTATGCCAGTAAGCAACGGCAAAGCGTAGGTAATCTTTCATTGTTTTGCCACCAACGACCCTGTTTGCGTCATACCATTTGAAGGCCAATGGATTTTTGGATTGCGGCCCTTCGTACTTGATTTGGTCTATACCTGGAAAATACTCTTTGTTTCCTTTAAATGCTGTCATAACGTTTAATTTTAATGATGAATAAGATTTTATTGAATTGAAAATGTTCCTTTTAAAAATTCTGCTGCCCCCAGGTCGAGGCTTCTTTTACCTGGCGACGCACCGCCAATGGTGATCTGGATATCCCCTTTTTCGATCAGGCTTTTACCCGTTTCGTCCACTGAACTCATCATCTCCGGCGTGATGACGAAGGAGATATCTTGCTTTTGTCCTGGCTTTAGTGCGACTTTTCTGATTCCTTTTAAAGATTGGATCGGAACCCTGAAGGTGGCCTGCAAATCGGTAATGTACAATTGGACGACTTCATCACCTGCTAATTTACCTGTATTGGCCAATGTAAAACTTGCTGTTTCAGGTTCCCCTTTTTTAATTTTGTCAGAGGATAATTTCAGGTTGGAATAGCTGAATGTCGTGTAGGAGAGTCCAAATCCGAATGTGAAAAGTGGCTCCTTATCCATGTAGCGATAGGTTCTGCCAACCATGTTGTAGTTTTCGAAGGGAGGAAGGTCGCTGAGCGATTTTGGGAAGGTAATCGGTAACCTGCCGCTTGGATTGGCATCCCCAAAGAGTACGTCGGCGACTCCATTGCCACCCTGTTCACCAGGATACCATACGAATAAAATGGCATCGGCCAAATCAACAATTTCGGGGCTTGCTATCGGACTTCCACCTGTCAGCACGACTACAATTTTTTTCTTTCCGGCAGCCTGCCTGAGTTTTCTTAAATAATTGAGCTGGCTTTTGGGCAAACTGATATCCGAGCGGTCTCCTTTATAGGAAGATGCAATCGATTCACCTTCTTCACCTTCGTCCAGGCCTGAAATCCCAAGAACAGCCACAGTTACATCTGCATCGGCTGCCATTCCTGTTGACCAGTCCATTGGGTTAAGGTTCTCACGGTCAGGCAAAATCCCGTACCGGTATCCTATTTTGGAGCCTTTGGCCACTTTGCCGGCAATCCCCTCAAGGATCGTTGACATATCGTCCGAAATACCATAGTAGTTTCCAATCAGTACATCGATGTTTCCAGCCATTGGCCCTGTCACAAAAATATTGGGGCAATCTTTTGCAATCGGCAAGGTGCCGTTATTTTTAAGCAGTACGACCGATTTTTGGGCAACCTTTCTTGCCAATTGTTTATGTTCCTTACTATTAATGACTTCTGTGCCAATCTTGTTGTAAGGGTTGGCGTCCTGGGGATCGAACATTCCAAGTTTAAACCGGGTTTTTAAAAGTCCGTGCAAAGCGACATTGACTTCTGCTTCGGTGACCAGCCCCTGTTTTACCGCTGAAGGAATTGCCTTATAAGTATCGCCACAATTCAGGTTGACCTGATTTTTTATAGCTAAAGCCACAGTTTGTTCCTCGGTTTGTGTAAAATGGTGGTCGCCATGGATATTGGCCAGTGCCCCGCAATCTGAAACCACGTGTCCCTTAAAACCCCAATCGTTACGGAGGATCTTCGTCAACAATCGGTTGCTTCCACAGCAAGGTTCATCGTCGGTACGGTTATAGGCACACATCACCGATTCGACGCCAACATCCACCAAAGCTTTAAAAGCCGGTAAGTAAGTTTCGTATAAATCTTTATCCGAAACCACCGCATTGAATTCATGGCGCAAACCTTCGGGGCCGCTGTGGACTGCAAAATGTTTGGCACATGCTGCAGTTTTCAGGTATTTTGGATTGTTGCCCTGCATCCCTTTTACAAAGGCTGAACCGATTGTCCCTGTTAAAAAGGGATCTTCTCCATAGGTTTCATGGCCACGCCCCCAACGGGGATCCCTGAAAATATTGACATTAGGCGACCAAAACGTTAACCCCTGGCAGATTTCGTGGAAACCTCTTTTTACGGCATCGTTGTACATGGCACGCCCCTCGTCTGAAATGGCAGATGAAACTTCAAAGATCAGATCCGGATCAAATGTGGCTGCCATGCCAATTGCCTGGGGAAAAATGGTCGCTTTTCCGGCCCTCGCCACACCATGCAATGCCTCGCTCCACCATCCATACTGTGGGATATCCAATTTTGGCAATGCTTCTGCAGCATTGACCATTTGCTTCGACTTCTCCTCAAGGGTCATCCTGCCGATAAGGTCGTCAACCCGGTTGTCGATTGGCAATTTCGTGTTCAGATAGGGCAGGACTTCTGCTTTCTGGGCTTTTGCCCCACATGCAAAAATCAAAAAAATATTGAATATTAATAGATTAATCCTTCTATTCATTTAAATATACTTATCAAGTTGAAGTTTCCAATTTTGATATGCATCTTCATATTGGGATTTCAAGGTCGGTTCAGGCAAAACGATTTCAAGTTTTTTAAGGCTTGAAAATGCCTCATTAGCTGATGTATAATACCCGGAACCAATACCTGCACCACGTGCCGCACCAATTGATCCGTCAGTATTGTACAATTCAATGGTAGCCCCTGAAATACCTGCAAGTGTTTCGCGGAAGATGGGGCTTAGGAACATATTTGCTTTCCCGGCACGGATCACCTGCGCTTTTAAGCCGATCCCTTCCATGATTTCCATCCCATATTTAAAAGAGAAAACAATCCCTTCCTGGGCTGCACGGAAAAGATGGGCTTCGTTGTGGGTATTGAATCCCAAACCCGAAATTTGGGCACCTATATTTTTATTTTGCAGCACCCTCTCAGCACCATTGCCAAAAGGCAGGATACTTAATCCTTCGGAACCAATAGCAACTTCGGCAGCTTTCCGGTTCATCTCCTCGTATGAAAAGGCTTTATTCCCTATGGTTTTATTCAACCATGAATTGAGAATGCCTGTTCCGTTGATGCAAAGCAATACCCCAAGGCGTGTTGAATCAACTGTGTGGTTTACATGGGCAAACGTATTGACTCGCGAATAAGGATCATATTTGACTTCTCCGCTAACGCCATAGACGACACCGGAAGTGCCTGCCGTAGTAGCGATTTCACCAGGATTCAATACGTTCAGTGATAGGGCATTATTTGGTTGGTCACCAGCACGGTAGCTGATTTTGGTCCCTTCTGCAAGACCTGTCTCTGCTGCAGCCTTTGCGTTCACCAAACCTTGAACAGAAAAGGTTGGGACGATTTCGGGTATAAATGATTTCTCAAAACCGTAATAGTCGAGCAACAGATTCGCAACCTTATTTTCTTTGAAATTCCAGAGTATCCCTTCCGACAAACCGCTTGCGGTCGTTTTTATTTCTCCTGAAAGTTTCATCGCAATGTAATCGCCAGGCAGCATTATTTTATAAATGCGTGAATACAATTCAGGTTCGTTCTCTTTCACCCACTTGAGTTTTGAAGCCGTGAAATTGCCTGGCGAATTGAGCAGATTGGTAAGACACACCTCTTCTCCGATTTCACCAAATGCTTGATTACCATATACTGCTGCACGACTGTCGCACCAGATGATGGATGAGCGCAAAACCTCATGATTTTTATCCACCAAAACCAGTCCATGCATTTGGTAAGAAATACCGATCGAATCAATTTTACCAGGTTCAATTTTAGAGGCTGCCAAAACATCGTGGATTGCCATTTTCAGGTTTTCCCACCATTGCAATGGTTCCTGCTCTGCCCATCCGGCTTTCAAAGCCATTATTTTCATCTCCTGTTTTGGGTAATAGGCCGATGACAAACAATTTCCAGTCTGTCCGTCTATCAACGATGCCTTCACCGAAGAACTTCCAATGTCAATTCCTAATAAATACATATCGTTTCAAATTCAAAATGATTAATATATCTGTTCTGTTGTGTTATGATCCTTAAAGCGAATCCCGTATGATCAATTCTGTTGGAACCATAAAATCCTGCTTCGAATTGCTCAGGGCAAATTCGGCAGCTTTCTGCCCCATCAACTTAAAATCGGTAGAAATTACAGTTATTCCCTGGGCTATAAACTTTTTCATAGGGGTGTCGTTGTACGATAAAATCCCAAAATCGTCCTTCAGCCTGAATTTCTTCTGTTTGGCCTGTTCAAGGATTGCTGCAAGGTCAATATCTTCAAAAACCATATAAACCTTACCTACCTGAATATCAAGATCAGACACATCGTATATCACACTGAATTTCAGTTTATGGTCACTGCAAAACCTCTTGATATTTTCGACAGAATCAATTGGGTGAAAGGTATATTCGGGATAAACGCAAACCACTTCACTGTATTTTCTCAACAAATGCCATCCGGAATTTAAACAACGGTAAACAGATTCACCAAAATCCTGATATACTTTAGATTGTCCCTCCTTTGAATGGATCTGCCAATCGATCAGCAACAATTTGTCCTGATCTATCTCATTGATAATCTCCGGTATTTCGGGATGATTAAAATTCATGATGATGTATGAATTGAACTTGCCTATGCTATTACGGATCGTTGACTCAAACAAATCAAAATTGTAGTGGTGAAAGTTAATGTCAACCATCACATTGCGTGGGAGGTTTTGCTTAAAAGAATTGTATAACACCTCTTTATAAGCTTTGAATGTGTCGAGGAAAAGGAAAACCTGTTTTTGCGACCGTGTCACAAAATAACCCTTATTTGGAATCGCCTCTACAATTCCGCGCCGTTTCAGTTCAGAATAACTTTTAAAAACAGTATCGCGTGATAAACCTGATTCTTTCATCAAATCATTCACCGAGGGCAAGGGATCCCCTTCTCGCAACATTTTAAAATTGATGGACCGGATCAAAGCATCAACAAGCTGCTGAACTTTGGATGTACCAGAGTCTAAATTGGTCTTAAAATTGAATTTGTTCATTTGTAATTCGTGTTTTCAACTGTTCTGATCCGTTCTGCAAACATAAGCTTTTATTCAGGTTGGTTGTTTAAAAATTTTGATGTTATTAAACATGTATTTTAAATCATGAGGATGCTCTATTTTTCATATATTTAAAGGTGATTTTGAAGATTTTAATGTCAACCGATTAAAAATAAAACTATGAAAAGTCTAAATTTGATTCGAATAATAGCTATAGTCATGATTATTAATTGCATAGGTGATTTGGTCAACGGACAAGAGAGGACGGGTATAAAATCTGTATTCATCACAGGGATGGTTTATGACAGTAAAACCCAGGAACCACTGGGAAATACCAATTTCCGGATCAACAAAAATACCGGTTATGTCACCAATGATTTGGGCCGTTTTTCCTTTTTGGGCAGCCCTGGTGATTCTGTCATTTTTTCCTATGTTGGATACCATACCAACAGGCTGGTAGTTCCTGATACTTTGAAATCGGATGAATATGTAATGGGTGTTTTTATGCACGAGGAAACAGTGAAATTGTCGGAGATCATCATTTTTGCAAGGATTCCTACAAATTCAATCGTAGTTACTCAGGTTCAATCAGACGAACATGCTAAAAACCTTGCACAAAGCAATGTTGACAAAGCTGTAGTTGAAAGCCTTACGCAGTCTCCAAAGGTTTATGATGCCGCGATGAATGCAAAAAGGACCATGCGGACGAATCAAATGAAAGCAGAATACAAGGGAATGTTGGTTTCCCCCGAAAATTCAGTTGGGATTTCAAATCAAAGTTTTATGTCGAGCAGTTTGATTTTTGGATCACCAATCCTTACGCGTAGAAAAATGGCCAAAGAAATGATCACAAGCAGTGAAAGTGCTTTGCTGATAGAACAATACGAAGCTTTAAAAAAGGCTTATAGAATTTCAAATATCCATGCAGATTCAACAAAGGTGAAGTAAAAGTGTTACCGGGAAAGGGTGGGCCGAAAAAGCAAAATACGACCTGACAACTCTCTTATCTTCTGATAAAAATTGCTTTTAAAATATCCCAGACCATATTCGGGTTCTCTTTAAGCCTACGTGTGGAGTAGTTGAACCACTGTTTTCCAAAAGGGACATACACCCTCATTTTGTGTCCCCGATCCACAACGGACTGGCGCAGTTTAGGTGCTACTCCGTAAAGCATCTGGAATTCATACTTGTCGTTTGAAATACCCAATTCCATTATTAACTCCAATGATTTGTCAATGAGGTATTTGTCATGGGTAGCAATTCCAGCATAAATGCCATTCTGAAGCATAAATTTAAGATCTGCCATAAAATGGTCACGGACCTCCTGATATCCTTTAAAAGCGATACTTTCATGCTCAATATAGATCCCTTTGCAAAGCCTGAAATTTAAGGGGGCATCCGTACTATGAAGATCCAATAGATTTTTGACGTCGTCAAGGGTCCGGTGAAGATAGGCTTGCACGACAATTCCCACACGATTGGGAAATTCAGTTTTTAACCTCCTGAAGATCTCCAGTTCATTTGAGGTACATGCGGAATCTTCCATGTCGATTTTGATGAAAGAATTGCATTGATCTGCGACTTCAACAAGCGACCGCAAATTGCGGTAGCTGGCTTCACGATCGAGCAATAATCCAAACATAGACGGTTTTACAGAAAAATTACCATTGATTTTCTCTGCAGAAAATCTTTTGATCAAATCGGTGTACTGCGCTTTGTACTGGTCCGCTTCACCAAGGTTTTTGATGTATTCGCCCAGAAGGTCAACCGTTACAAGCATACCCTTCTGATTCAATTTTTGCGATTCCCGAAGGGCATCTTCAATAGATTGGCCTGAAATATAAGGCTTGGAGAATATCCATACCAATTTTTCCGGAAAATAGGGCAGCATCCTGGCGATTAACTTATTGATCATCTTTTTTCAGATTAACTTGAAATTCAATTAATGGAAACTTTACAAAAATAGGAAGGTTGAATACAACGATCTATGATGTTTATCAATGTGAAACTTTCAGTAAAATATTTAACATGACAAAAATATTTGGTGAAACAAAAAAAAATCAAGTAGTTTTGTGTTACAACTTTTCGATTATATTTGTCACAGCAAATTTTTAGGGAATAAAACAGAAATACTTTTTATGAAGAACTCGATTATTGTAAATATTATTTTGGCAATTGCTATCGTTGGCCTTTACATTATCCATTTTACAGGAAGCACGAAGGACAAGTCGGCTCAGACCAGTTTGGAGAAAGGATCTGGTAAAGTACTGTCCTTTGCCTATGTAAAAATGGATTCCATGCTTTATACTTACGAACTTGCAAAAAAGCTGAATACGGAATTCACTGAAAAGAAAGATAATTTCAGAAAAGAGTACACCGATAAACGGATCAAATTTGAACGCGACGCGGCTGCTTTCCAGGAAAAGGTTCAGCGTGGAGGTTTTCTCACCGAGGAGCGTGCCCGTCAGGAACAAGAACGGCTGGTAGGCGTTCAGCAGGAAATCCAGAAACTTGACTATGAACTGACTCAGAAATTATCGGATATGCAAGCCCAGATCAATCAGCAGATTGTTGATAGCATCTCTTCTTATCTGAAAAGTTATAATGCGGTAAAAAAATACGATGTGATCCTCAACAGTGCCAGTATGCTTGAGGGATCCGATCAATACAACATCACGAAGGAGGTAACCAAAGGACTGAACGATCGTTACAAATCTTTAAAAAATTAACCGAAAGTCCTGAGTCTCTCAGGACTTTTTTTTATGAATGTTCTTCAAAGATACGTTGACCAGCAGACAAGCCTGTCATTTTCAATTCTGGATCAATCCATAAAAGGTTCATCAATGTTTATCGTTATACCCTGTTATAACGAGCCGGATATTTTGACGACCCTTAATTCCCTTGCTGGATGTGACCCACCTACGGCGACTGTTTCTGTTTTGATAGTCGTTAATGATGCTGATGATTCTTCTGAAGAGGTTGTCATGCAGAATCGTTTGACATTAAACGAAATTGCAGAATGGAAACTTCTGCATCCTCAATTGTTTTATAATCTTGATTCAATCTATGCCAGAGCACTTCCTTCAAAATGGGCTGGGGTTGGGCAGGCTCGGAAAATCGGCATGGACATTGCAGTCAAACAAATGGTAAATTCGAATATTGCCGATGGGATAATCGTTGCGTTTGATGCCGACAGTACGGCGACGGCCAATTATCTTCAAGCAATTGAAAGGAACTTCCTAAACAATCCCAATTGCAATTTCTTTACAATTCATTTTGAACATCCCATAGATTGTCAGGCACTTACTCCGGCTATTCGTGAAGGGATCATCCGTTATGAGCTCCATATGCGCTATTTCAGAAATGCTATGGCCTGGTGCGGATATCCACATGCTATCTACACTGTAGGTTCAAGTTTTGCAGTAAAAGCGTCAGCTTATGCAAGGCAGGGTGGGATGAACAGGCGGAAAGCAGGGGAGGATTTCTATTTTTTGCACAAATTGGTGCTTCTTGGGGAATATGGAAACATTTGTTCTGCGACTGTTTTTCCGGCTGCCAGGGAATCGGACAGGGTGCCTTTTGGCACGGGAGCAGCAATTAAAAAATGGATCCAGGGCGATTCAGGTTTAAGGTTCACCTACTCCCTTGAGGCCTTCAGTAGTTTAAAACCATTTTTTGCCATGGTTCACCAGTTTTGGCAAAAAGAGATAGGTGCAATGTACGTTGAACTGGAAAACCTTCACCCGTCTTTGCAATTGTTTTGTAAAAATATGCAAACCCTCAATCAGATCGCAGAACTTAAAAAGAACTGTTCCAACCATAAAGTATTTGAAAAAAGGTTTTTTCATCTTGTGAATGCCTTTTGGATATTGAAATATCTCAATTTTGTGCATGAATCGGATTTTGAGTGGGGCGATTTGCAAGCTGAATCGATAAAGTTGCTTTATTTATTTGATATAGAGATCTATAGTAGCATGTCCCTTGAAAATATCCTTATGATTTATCGAAAAATGGACAAAGGAATTAAAATTGTGGTTAACTTTGCCCCATAAATTAATGGGATATATGATTACTTTAAAAGTAGTACTGATTACAATTGCTCTAATTTCAACAGCGATACTGGCATTATCAATCCGAATCGTTCTAGTAAAGGATGGTAGGTTTCCTGAGACGCATATTGGCAGGAACAAGGAGATGAAAAAGAAGGGAATCCAATGCGTAAAAGCTATGGATCGGATTGAACAAGAGAAGATGGATCAAAAAAACAGATACAAAAATATTTCGATCATTTAATGTTATTAAATATAATATATTGAATTATAAGGTATTACAATAATCTTTGCAGTTTTCAGGATTTGCATAGATGGATTCTGAATACGATTCACAAAATAAAAAGGCTGCCCTAAATTACAGGGCAGCCTTTTATTTTATTAAGCTATTTTCTAAAAATCAAGGATTTTGCGTCCCGATATTTGGATTTGCATTGAACTCATCTTTTGGGATCATCCACTGCCATGCATTGTCACCTGCAGCAACAGTTGCAATCAACCCAACTGATGAGGCATAATTTGCACAAGCACGGTTCAACGACTGGTTCAGTCTCTTTAGATCGAAGAAACGGAAGCCTTCACCCCAAAGTTCCATACGGCGTTGAAGTATGATTTCATCGACAAGTGCCTGACCAGTACTAGTTGACTTGACATACGAAGGATTACGGTTGTTGACTAATGTAAATAGGATATCCTGGGCTGTTACGTCATTGAGTCTTGCTTTAGCTTCAGCTTCAATCAGGTACATCTCACCAGCCCTCATATAAACCGGGTCACCCATGAAACTGGTTGTCAAAGGAGTTGTTGTGAGGAACTTAAGGATACCATATTTGGCTTTTAATCCTCCTGATGGTGCAGGTACATTTACACCGGTTGGATCCCAACATTTTTTGCGCACATCAGTCGCAGAAATCAAATTGTATAAATCGGCATTGATTACTTTTGGTGTTTGCTTGATGTTGGTGGAAGGTGCATTAGCGGACATAAAAGCAAAGAAGCCATAGAAATAATTGGTCTGATCGTCCTGAACTTTGCTTCCCCACATCCACTCGCGGTTGGTTGTAGCATTAAAACCTGCAAGATATTCAGCATTTGTCATCAATGAATAACCGGTTCTTGCTTCCGATGCGTATTTTGCTGCGTTGGCCCAATCCTGCATGGTAAGTGCTACCCTTGCCTTTATTCCTTTCACTACTCCTACATCAAAGTGTGATTTGGAAGATCTTGCTACCGCACCAGTGAGGTTAACGATCGACTCATCGAGGTCCTTATTGATCTGAGTGTAAACTTCTTCAACGGTGGACCTTTTAAGGCCTACTGTTACATTATCGATCATAATCGGTACTCCAAGCTGACTATTGGGTTTTGTTGCTGCGTCGTAACGCTTGGCATAAAATTGCACTAGCATTGAATGCGCCCATCCCCTATAAGCCAAAGCCTGCCCTTTGATCAGTTTTTTATCAGCATCGGTTCCCGTAGCAGCATCTATGTTCTTTAAGATCATATTTGCATTGACAATGATCATATAATAGTAGGTATAAACGTACCTGGGCCATGCTGCAGTTTCATTGCGACTGTCAAGCCATTGGTAAATACCTCTGTAGTAACTGTTTGTGGAATTTGGCAAAAGGACATCATCCCCAAGTACGTCAGCTACAATATTAATTGACTGCTGACCACATTTGTCCTGACCATATGCAGAATAATAGTTTCCACTCTGTTCATACATCATGCGATGGATTCCGTTTAAAGCTGAATACGCATTGGTTGTTGATGTAAAAACCGTCACATCTGAATACTGATCGGTGGGTTTTGTTTCAAGATACTCCTTTTTGCAAGAGGTTGTAAAAACAATGAACAACCCCAGTATATAATATAATCTTTTCATTTTTCTTAATGGATTAAAGTGAGAAATTAACACCTATAGTATAAGTACGGGCTGGCATATAAACATTGGATACCGTTCCATTAAAACTTTGCTGATTGTTCATCCCTTTTAAGGAATTGCCCAACCACAAATTTTCACCACTTAAAAACACCCTTGCATTATTGATACCTGCTTTGGCAGCGTATTTCTGTGGCACAATATACGATAAACTAATCTGTTTTAAGTTGAAATAGGAAGCATCGACCAACCATCTGTCTGAGGCTGCATTGATATGGGATGTCCACGCTTCGTCCAATCTTGGTACGTTGGTGATGTCTCCTGCTTTAGTCCAAGCCTTTAATGCATCGATGTGTAAAGTTGTTCCATAACCAGGGCTCATCAGGGAGGCATAATTCGATTCATAGATTTTCCCACCGATCTGGTATGTACACAAAATATTCAATTCAAAATTTTTGTAAGTGAATGTATTGGTAACACTTCCATACACTTTTGGAATAGCAGAGTTCGCATAATGGTATTTTGCCTTGTTTGCATTCATTGTAAGGGTATCGACACCCGAAATGCGATAGTCTTTGATACCGGTTGAAGCAGGGTTTAAATCAAAAGCAGCTTTGTCTGCAGCATAGTTGACCGGATTGGCCCTATACAGAGAATATCCATCTGCTGGATCTACACCTTTCCATTCGCGCAACCAAAAGTCGTACATCGACTGTCCGACCATCAGTTTTTTTGTGCCGGATATAATCTCAGCTTGTGGCAACTTTGTAACCTCATTTTTAAAGGTTGAGGCATTAACAGTCAAATTCCATTTGAATTCCTTGGCTTTAACAATATCTGCACCTACCTGGACTTCAATTCCCCTGTTATACATTGTTCCAATATTTTGCCAAAGAGTTTCCACCCCGCTCGACAATGGTTGAGGAACACTGAACAACAAATTGCTTGATTGACGATTGTAGAATTCTACGCTTCCAGTTATTCTTTTTAATAAGCCAAACTCAAGGGCTAAGTCAAAACTTGCATTTTTCTCCCATGTCAGATTGTTGTTTGCCAATTTACTTTGTAAAAATCCTGATTCTGCTGCGTTGTTGTTAATGTTGTAAAGAGCTTGCCATGCATACAAGCCAGCTTCATTGTTTCCTGTTTCACCATATGAAGTTCTCAGCTTCAAAAGGTCTATAGATGGGATGGCTTTGATGAAGTCTTCCTGATCAAGCCTCCATGCAGCGCCGAAGCCAAAGAAATTACCCCAACGTCCATCAGGACTAAATCTAGAAGAACCGTCCCTACGGAATGAGGCTGAAGCAAAATATTTCTCTTTGAAGTTGTAATTGAAACGCGAAATATAACTTTCAATCCTGTCATTGTCAGTGTAGGAAGTTAAATCATTTGTTGTTGTAAAATTGGCGAGTTCGTCATTTCCATCAACAATCAACCCTTGTCTGAAACCATATAAATAGCTGTATTGATATTTGTAGCTTTCATGGCCAAGAAGTGCATCAAAATTGTGACCGCCAAATGATCTGACATAACTTAACAATTGATTGACCGTTAGCGTTGTAGTTACTGAATTGGTCCTACTGCTTCTTCCTGCTGGAGCACCATCACCAACATACTTGTTTTCAAAACCTGAACTGTTGTAGCTGTTAACATCGATACCCACATTTGTAGTGAACTTTAAATTCTTGACGATAAAGAAATCGGCGTAGGTTCTTGCGCTGATCACATTGCGTTTCAATAACCGGTCGTTTAAGAGTGTTTCTGCCACAACATGGCGGCCACCATAACCTGTTCTTTGTGGTATTCCGGCAACATTTGAATTGCCATAGTCGAAAATTTTATCTCCGTTTGCATCCAGAATATAAGCTCCAGTTGTTTGGTCGTGAGCATAGACGGGATAAATTGGGGCAATGGTTCTTGAGAAAAAGAATGGATTTACATAACCTGTTGAGCTGTCGTCGTTTGTATAATTCGACTTGGTCATGTTCCCAGTGATACTTAATCCTGTTTTTAACCAATCTTTAACCTTGGAATCCAGGCTTAACCTACCGGTAAAGCGTTCGAAGTCTGATTTTACAACAAATCCTTTGTCATTCAGGTAACCAACCGAAAGATAATATTGTGTTTTGTCAGTGCCGCCGCTTAGGCCCATGGAATAATCCCCACGCTGGCCTACACGTTGTAAAGGGGAAGCCCAGTCAAGATCATCGCCCCAAAGCAATTTGGCATCAGGGTTCATTACACCATCTGTAGAAACAATCGAAGTTGCAGCTACATTGAAGGGGTTGTAGCTAAGTTTATCTTTGATCCCAGGTTGTCCTGAAACAAGTCCGGAAGCTGTTTGATTCGCAACAGCCAATGTGAGTGGGGTGCTGGTACGGTTAACCATACCATTTCTGTAATATTGCCACATTAAAGGATAATATTGGAATGCATCAACCCTTTCATATTCGGGCAATCCTCTTTCGCTGATACCCTGAGATACCTTAAATGAAATTTTGTCTTTGGCCGATTTCCCCCTTTTTGTTGTGATCAGAATGACACCGTTTGCGGCCCTACTACCATAAAGAGCTGTAGATGAGGCATCTTTTAAAATGGAGACGTTTTCAACATCATCCATGTTCAAGTTCGAAATGGAGAGTGTGTAAGGAACTCCATCAACAATATAAAGCGGACTGTTTGAGGCGTTTATAGATCCAAAGCCACGGATACGGATATCGGAAGAGGAACCTGGTTGTCCACTTCCCGAAGTAACCTGGACACCAGGGGTCGAACCTTCAATCGCTTTTGAAATGTTGGTGAGTGGTCTGTCTGCTAATTTTGCAGCAGAAATAGACGTAGCGGCACCAGTAATCGCGCCTTTCTTGGCAGTACCATAAGCAACTACAACAACTTCATCTACAGCTATTTGTGCTGATTTTAAAGCTATTGAGTAGGTTTTGGCCGATGTTAATGCAACTTCTGTTGGATTCATACCAACAAAAGATACCAAGAGTGCCTTGGCATTTTGAGGGGCTTTCAATGAAAACTTCCCCTCCATATCAGTGATGGTTCCAATGGTCGTTCCTTTTACCACAACGGATGCACCAGGTATGGTGTTTCCATCATCCCCTGAAATCACCACTCCAGAGATGTCCCTGGACTGTGCGAAAACAACTTGCATTCCGATTAACCACAGAAAGACAAGTGATAGTGAAATTTTTCTAATCGACATAATTGTATTGTTAAAAATTGTTATGAAGTACAAATATATTTATAAAAGAATATTTTACAAATTGATGATGTTTCGAGTTAAGGTCAAAACGGTTTTTATATATGATAAAAGTCAGCTATCGAATTAATATTTAATTATTTGAGGTTTTATTACCTTGATTATGTGATTCTTGTACTGACCAGAATGGCCCATGCCAATCCGACATTGAATGATTCTAAATTATTGTATAAAAATGAAATAATATATTAATCCAACTTTTTTCTTTTGAGATTCTTCCAAATGAATGATGTATAAAAGAGGCCACCCCTATCAAAAGGGATGGCCTCTTTAAATCTTAAAAACCCCAGAATACAGTTAAAGCTAATTCAAAGTTATTATAGCTGTTAAATAGGGTATATTGTTTAAATAGGATGCATATTGATCTGCAAGACCCTTTGCGTCACCAACATAAAATATATCATAAGTGATTGTCATAACCGGTTTACTACCACAGTTCTCCCATTTACCGGAACCCTTAATTTCATAATCGGAATAGGCTCCTTTATAAACCGTTGTGAATATCGCCTGGCGTGGAATATCAACAGTTCCGTTTCCTTTAACTGTCATTGTAAACGATCCTCCACTTGTAATGTCTTCTCCCCAGAAATCATTGATAAATCCAACATTCATGCCTGAAACAGTCAGGTCGGTCCCCTTTAAAACAGTTTTGATCAGACTACTGTTATAACCAGCGTCCTTACCTGTCCATGAGCCAACGAGGCTTGCTGTACCACTTGCCAATGGACAGAAATCTATACGCTTAACGTTGTAAGTAAGCTTGGTCCCCGTCGCACTTGGCGAATTGTGATCGCCTGCGCTCATGTTGAGGGCAAATTTCAGGGTTTGGCCAACGGGCATTTTGGATGTAACCGTTGAAAATGTAACTGAACCTGATGTGCTTCCGGCCGGAATGGTGATACTATTTGCCGATAAAGTGTACATCGTTGATGTAAGCGTATTCGCAGCATCAGGAGTTAAATTAACTGTGATTGCCGAAGTCTGCGGAATGCCCATTAATGAAACAGCAACTGCAGAAGTCGCATCAACCAATGAACCGCTTTCAGTTACACCGGTTTCCATTGTTTTTGAGGCATTTATGAACTGCACATAATAGGTGGCATTTGGATCTGGTTTTGTCGTAATGGAGCCAAAACCTGTCTCTTTGTCAACGCAGGAGTTAATGAAGATCCCTGAGATGATTAAGGTAAAAAGGAACTTGTAAATATTTTTCATGTTTCAGAATTTTATTGTTTTCAATAAACTATTTGGCCCACCATAATTTATCACTGATTGTCACAACCGGGACATTGTCCCCATTGTATGACATCTCATCCTGTGGATAAGGATATCTTGTTGGCATACTAGCCAGGACAGCTCCTGTAGGAACTGGGATTACTGGTAAACCGGTCCTGCGATAGTCGGCATAGGCCTGGTTTGTTCCGAATGTTGCAATGTATTTTTGCTTCATGATCAGATCAAGAGTCAATGTTTGGCTCCCAATATTTGTGGTGTACCAGGTCTGGTCAAAGGTTGCACTTCCCGTTACTCTTGTAACAGAAGCTTTTACAGCTTCCAACAAAGCCGCTTTGGCTTCTGTAGTTTTGGAGAGCATAAAATTTGCTTCCGCTTCGATAAATTTTTGTTCCGAATAGGATATAATCATTGATGGTGCTGTTGCACCTGAAATGTAGCTCCCGGGACTCGAAGCATTTCCATTTTGGGAACCAATCACGCATCCGGTATAATTTCCCCCTGCATCCTTGGCTGCATAGAATGGCAACCTCGGGTCGCTTATGGATTTCATTAAATTAATCATTGTTGCAGCCATACGGATATCCCCACGTTGTTCCATAAATTGAAAGATTGGATTGTGGTTTGCTGATTCCCATGGGACTTTCATATCGTCACTGTTGGAAGTAAAACCATTTGCTGCGGCAGTCAATGCATCCGTATATGCGGCAGTACTTTTCACTTTTGAAAGTTGAATCGCATTGCGGGCCTTTACAGCATAAGCAGCTTTTTTCCATTTGCTGATATCACCTGCATAAATGACATCACCTTTAACTGCAACAAGATTTTCAGTTGACGCTTTTCCAAAATCGGCTATTGCTTTGTCAAGAATAACCTTGATTGTATCATAAAGCTGTTGCTGGGTATCAAATTTTGGTTTTAGAACGTTTTGATTTCCTTTTAAAGCATCCCTGTAAGGCATATCACCAAATATATCGGTAACGACTCCCAGAGAAGTTGCCACCATTACCCTACCAATTGCAGCATTATAAGGTGAGGACTTTCCGGCAGTATTCTCTGCCTTTGAAATCAACACTGTCGAATTCATAAAAATGGAAGTGTAAACTGCATTCCAGATGTTGTTGACGTCAGCAGGGGTCAATTGATATCGTGCTTCGGTATAGGATTGTCTGTCAATCCCGTCAAATTGTTGCATCCAAATGTTCGTGGTCCTTACCAGGTCGTTTCCTGACAGGTTATAGCCCATTGCCTGTTGAATTGCCGGAAGCATCAGGTTCATAGGCACATCAGCCGGTGAGTCGGGATTGATGTTTGTTTTATCATCAATCCATTTATCGCAGGAGATAAGTAAAAGTGCCGAGAAAGAAATAAGTACGGTACTTTTTAAAAATCTATATAAGAATCTTTTCATGGTCACATTTATTAAATTGTTAAAAAGTAATTTTTAATCCAAACAAGTAGGATTTGGTTCCCGGATTGTTGAAGTAATCCATTCCTTGTCCGTTAGTTGCACCTTCAAGGTTGGTTTCAGGATCGATACCGGAGTATGGTGTGAATAACAAAAGGTTCTTACCTGTTGCATAAATCTGGGCCGATTTAATGACCTTGTTTTTTATTGGCAGGTCATAACTTAATGTAATGTCCCTTAACCTGACCCAATCAGTACGTTCGATTGCAGCAACCGAAGGACCACCTCCAAAATTACTGCCCATTCCCTGATACCATGCCTGGTCCAAAACTACTGGGGTGACATTGTTTTTATTTGAACTGATAGGATTGCCGGAGGCATCAAGATGTCCATAGACGCCATCAAACACGACGATATTTTCAGCAGGAGTCTTTGCAAAATCAATGGTTCCCTGTGCCGTATAATAAACCTCCCTGTTTTCTGTCTCTTTACTTGTACCAAAATAGTTCATTGCAAAATGTGTACCGTTGTACATTTTCCCGCCACTCTTGATGTCCCACAGAAATGATAACGAGATGCTTTTATAGGTCAATGTATTGGTGACATTTGCTGTCCAGTCGGGATTTACATTTCCGATAGGAACCATAGCACCTGTTTTTGTCCAGGGATAACCGTCGCGATAACTATCAGTCGGATCATCATTGATAAGTATTTTTCCACTTGAATCCCTTGCCCAGTCTTCACCAAAAATACTACCATATTGTTGTCCAGCCACCGCACGTACCTGAGGAGTTGTAAAACCGCCCAGGAAAAGGTTGTCCACACCCGGTGCAAGTTGAAGAATTGTATTCTTCAACTTTGTGAAATTGGCAATAATGTCCCATTTGAAATTCTTGGATTTTACGATGGACCCATCAATGGTTATTTCGATCCCTTTACGCTCCATGCTTGCCGCATTCATATAAACCGAAGTAAATCCTGATGAAGCAGCAATAGGGACACTCATCAGCAAGTCTTTGTTCTTGTTATAGAAATAGGCAACGTCCAACCCAAACCTGTTATTGAAAAACTTGAGTTCCGTCCCAACTTCCCATGAGTCCATTGTTTCGTGTTTCAAGTCAGGATTGCCCAAGCCAGCACCAAGTGAGAAACCGGCCGATCCCTGATAAGGAAATTTATTGCCAGTAGTCCATCCATCACCTGATGTTGCTGCATAAAAATAATTTGAGGTATTGTATGGGCCTGCAATGTTCGCTGTACGGGCCATAGAGCCGCGCAGTTTTCCAAACGACAATATTTTATTTCCTTTTAAAGCATCCAATTCTGTAAACACAAATCCTAAGCTTACAGACGGATAAAATGCTGAGCGGTTTGCTTTTGGCATTGTTGTTGACCAGTCGTTCCTTCCAGTAACTCCCAAATAAAGCATATTGTCATAGGCAACGTTCATGTCGCCAAAAACGGCCATCGTTTTGTAATTGGTGGTTCCGGCACTTGTTGTATTGGTTGCCGAATTTGACAACTGGTAAAACTCTGCAATTTCAAGGCCTGTTGCATCGCCATAAAGAAATTTATTAAAAGAGGAGAAAAAGTTGTTTCCAACAGAAGCCTTGAATTTTATTTTGTCTCCAAATTTTTTATTGAAATTCAACAATAAATCGGAATTGAAAATACCTGCATAATACATGTATTCATCCATATAGCCAGCCGGTTTGGCCCTTGAATTAACAGCAAATTTATTGGTATATCTCCTGTTGTACCAGTCGATACCTGCGGTGTAAGCCAGGTCAAGGTAATCTGTAAACTTAATGTTCAAATTGCCGCTTCCCGTAAAACGGTTGACATTCTCGTCAAAAGAAATATTGTTAGCTGTCCAGTATGGATTGTCATAACCTCCACCATTACGGTAATTTCTTTGCGTTCCATCAGGAAATTGATAGCCGGCACTGTTGTCGAAAGTAGTGGCGCTACGGACAAGACCCAACATAACACCTGAAACGTTGGAGCCTTTTTGAATTTGGCGCGCAGTTGAATTGGTATAGGCAAAATCAACGCCCATGGTTACATCCTTGCTCAATTTGGTGGTGGCATTCAACCTCAAGGTTGTCCTTCCATATTTATTGTTTGGAACGATACCCTTTTGGTCGAGGTTAGACATCGAAAAATAGAAAGTACCATTTTCATTTCCATTGCTGATGTTTAAACGATTATTGGTACTAACACCAGCCTGGAAAAATTCGTATGGGTCGTAATATTGAGCTGGAGTGCCATTTCCTTTCCCTTTGGCTACCAGTTTCCCTTTTGGATCCCATTTGTAAGTGGCATCACCATCGTATTCAAGATCAGAAATTTTCGGTCCCCACGAGAACGTATTGCCGCTAATCCAGGCCCCATCATTTCCCTGAGCAAATTTCGTTTGACGCTCCTGAGTCTGGGAAATTTGGTCTATTCCTACAGAAGTGTGAAACTCTATCTTCCTGTTTGTTAAATTTTTACCACTTTTAGTAGTTATAAGCAATACACCATTTGCAGCCCTAAGCCCATAAAGTGCCGTTGCGGCACCGCCTTTTAGCACAGTGATTGATTCAATGTCTTCAGGGTTCAGGTCGATTGAACGGCTTGAAGTTGTAACCCCGTCAACACCACTGGATCCGCCGCCTGAAATAATTGGCATCCCGTTGACAACAAATAATGGCTGGTTATTCCCGGTGATCGAAGATGCGCCACGGATTGTCATAAACGTAGAAGCACCGGCATCGCCCGCAGAGCTGGTTATCTGTACGCCGGATGTCCTACCCGCAAGGGAGTTGACAATATCCGAGTTCGG
>Ga0114951_10000969_pt1 | contig 37762 bp, 22 predicted proteins | sample AM7aDNAmetaG_FD_88677 | JGI IMG/M metagenome (GOLD analysis project Ga0114951, IMG submission 88677) | Freshwater microbial communities from Finland to study Microbial Dark Matter (Phase II) - AM7a DNA metaG | ecosystem: Environmental > Aquatic > Freshwater > Lake | place: Finland: Lake Alinen... | reverse complement strand
TGGATGCACCGGATATCTCCCTGGGTGGCGCTCCCGCAGGTGGTGTCTGGACTGGCACAGGCGTGAGCGGAAGCCAGATCACAGGCTATGTGTTCGACCCCTCCGCGGGATCTCAGACCCTTACATATTCCTTTACCGATGGTAATACATGCGTAAACTCTGATGTCACTACGATAACTGTCAATCCACTGCCCGCTGTAACTGCCGGAACCTACGGTCCCGTTTGCGTGGATGCACCGGATATCTCCCTGGGTGGCTCTCCCGCAGGTGGTGTCTGGACTGGCACAGGCGTGAGCGGAAGCCAGATCACAGGTTATGTCTTCGACCCCTCCGCGGGATCTCAGACACTTACATATTCCTTTACCGATGGTAATACATGTTTAAACGCTGATGTCACTACAATAACGGTCTATCCTTTACCGGCTGTAACTGCCGGAACCTACGGCCCCGTTTGCGTGAATGCACCGGATATCTCTCTGGGTGGCTCTCCCGCAGGTGGTGTCTGGACTGGCACAGGCGTGAGCGGAAGCCAGATCACAGGCTATGTCTTCGACCCCTCAGTTGGATCTCAGACACTTACATATTCCTTTACCGATGGTAATACATGCGTAAACACCGATGTCACTACGATAACTGTCAACCCACTGCCCGCTGTAACTGCCGGCAGCTACGGTCCCGTATGTTTTGATCCTTCAGATATCGTCCTGGCCGGCTCTCCTTCAGGCGGTGTCTGGACAGGCACAGGCGTGAGAGGCAATCAGATCACAGGTTATATATTTGACCCGGCAGCAGGGACACAAACACTGACATATACCTTTACGGACGGCACTAACTGCTCTAACTCAAATACAACCACCATCGTGGTTAATCCTTCATCTCATCCGAAAATATACGGCGATACAGTGGTCTGTTGCAATGTCAGCAAATCATATTGTGATATTGAAGTTACTACAGGCACTTATACCTACCAATGGATCATTTCCGGCGGACGTATCATTACCGGTGCTAATTCTTCCTGTGTTGAAGTGGCCTGGAACTGCAACTGTAACACTGGCTGGCTGCAACTTACCAAAACCAACTCAAATACGGGTTGTGTTGCTATCACTGACCGATATTACGTTGTCATTAATCCGCAACCCACACCTGTTATTAATGGGAACACCACTGTCTACACAAATGCTTTGGGTGAACATTACTGGCTCACATCCTGTACCCCCGGTCATTTATATTCCTGGACCGTAATAGGCGGTGCTGTCGCCAGCGGCCAGGGTACATGTTCCGTTCATATCGACTGGGACTGGGCCCCTTGCCAGACCTGTGACGGCTCTGTTTCTGTTACCGAAACCTCCTTAGCAGGATGTAATGGCACAACTACTTTGAATGTGCATAAGATCCCTGTCCCGGGAACCAATACCCTTACCGGCCGCATCACTTATGACAACGCTGCCGCTACTCCTTTAAACGGCGTGCATATTCAACTGATCCAAAATGGAAACGTCGTTGCTACAACAACCACCGCCGTCGGAATAGACAGATCAGGTAATGCGGTTTCAGGATACTATGAATTTCATAACATCAATTATGGAAATTATTCTTTAAATGTCAGCTCTGCTAAACCATGGGGCGGGGTTACCGCTACAGATGCCCTGCTGATCAGGCTCCACACCGTCGGTACTATTACCTTAACAGGTCTTCCTTTAATCGCTGCTGATGTTAACCTGGCTTCCGGTATTAATGCTACCGATGCTTTATTAATTCAGCTGCGAATTGTCGGTCTTGTTAACCAGTTCGCGGCCGGAGACTGGAAGTTTGATAATGCTCCGTTTACTTTTAATGCTACTGATTCTACTTACAACTTTAAAGGAATCTGTGTAGGCGATATTAACAAATCTTACAATACCACCTTCCTTAAACGTGTTACTTCTGCTAACGATGGCGTTCAGAATATCGAAGCCGATAAATCCTTTGACTATTACATAAAAGCCAATGCTTCTGCGAACCTTGGTGCTATGACACTCTTTATGAACTATGATCATGATCTGTTTGAAATCGAAAAGGTAAATCATACTTTAGATGGTATGGACTACAAAATAGAAAACGGACAGATCGCCATCGCCTGGTCTGACCTGCAATCCAGAAATATCAATCCGGATGATACCCTGATCGCTCTTCAAATGAAAGCTAAAAAAGTATTGGCACAGGCCACCCGGGTCTTCAATTATGAGGTGAACAGCGAATTTGCCGATCCCAATGCTTCTGTCTTAAATGACTTCGAATTGAAAATGGCCGATGTGCAAACCTTAACCAATGAAAAAGTATTTGATGCCTTCGTTTATCCTAACCCGGCTAAAGATGCTGCATACATCGTTTATACTTTGCCCGAACAGGCTAAAGTGAAAATTGTTATTACTAACCTGCTCGGTCAGACCATCCGCACTATCGCCGATGAACTCAAACCTGAAGGCACCTTCAAAATTACTGTCGATGCCAACAATATGAACCTCTACTCAGGCGTATATTTCTTTAAAATCGAAGTCAACGGCGTAACGAAAAATTATTCCAAACTCGGAAAAGTAGTCTTCGAAAGATAAGGCCCGCCCTGACTTTAATTGCCCCATGATGCATAATCATGGGGCAATTTATTATTATAGCAGGATGATCTGCCTTGGTTTAAACCGGATACACTAATAAATTGTTTTCCTAACAGCTATTAACACATTATTCTTATTCCAATTAAGCATTTGTAACAAATTCACTAACTTTGAACATACAATAAATGAATGCAAATGCCAGTTTAATATAAGCGATTCTCTGTTTGGAACAGGTATAGCAGGTTATAAAAAGTCATTTGACTGATGAGGGTGAAAAAAATTATAAAAAGAACAGTTGCCGGATTTTTCCTGTCGTTGATTACTGTTATCATAGCGGCTGTGGTTCTTGCATTTATTTTTGAAAATAACATTAAAGATTATTTTGTCACCGAACTGAACAAATCATTATATGCAAAAATCAGCTACCATGAATTCAGCCTTTCCTTTATCCGCGACTTCCCATTTGCAAGTATCCGGCTGAAAGGAGTACATGTCGTTTTTGAAAACGAATTCAAAAAAAAGGATACACTGCTCAATGCTGATAATATTTTTATGAAGTTTAACCTGTGTGATTTTTTAAAAAAGAATTACACACTTAAAAGAATTGAGATCAGCAATGCAAATATAAACCTAAAGGTTTACAAGAACAGATCTGATAATTTCCATATTTTTAAAGAAAGAAAGGAAGAAAAAACATCAATCTATTTTGAAATTGAAAAGTTATATCTGAAAAATACTCTCATATCTTATACAAACAGCATCTCCGCACAAGACTATTCGATTCTCTGTAACAAAATCATTGCGAGCTGGAAATCTGCAGATAAGGGGCAAAATTTGAGACTGAAAGGTGATATTATTATAAAAAATATCATTTCAGGTGGATTTAATTACATAGAGAATCTGAAAGTGTACACTGATGTTGAGTTTTTGGTAAATTCTTCTGTTTCGCTGTACAGGGTGAAAAAAGGGGAACTCAGAATCGACGATCTTATTTTAAAATTCAATGGCTCGGTTAGAAATAAAAAAGATATTTCCTTTATCTCAGTCACCATAGAAGGAGGGGAAAATGACCTGAATGAATTCCTTAAAGTTCTTCCTGAGAGGTTCAAAAACATTCGGGATAATTATAAATCGGAAGGGAAACTGGCTTTTCTGATAACAATTGAAGGTGAATATGGTAAGGATAAGTTTCCCCTGATTACCGTTAAATTATCCCTTGAAAAAGGAAAAGTCATAAATTCCGCCAATCACATTGCTTTATCTGATATATACATTCATGCCAAATACAGAAATAACTGTTCATTTTTGCCTGATTCCGGATATTTAGAAATTGAATCATTTAAATCAAAAATGAATAATGGTTATATAAACGGGAATCTGATTATTAAAGGGTTTATCAGGCCATATGTGATATTGAATGCAAATATTGATGCAGATCTCGATGGGTTTGCCGGGTTCACAGGCTACGATACCCTTCAGGATTTAAAAGGAAAGCTAAAAACGAATTTAATTTTTAAAGGCCGGCTGCAGAGCAATAATAGATTTGTAACAAGCGATTTCCTTTCAGGTACTCTTGACGGAAAAGCAGAATTGAGAAATATGGCGTTTCACCTGAAGGACAGCAAACTGGACTTCCATGATTTTTCAGGTAATTTTAGCTTTAATAACAATGACATTTCTTTTGAAGACTTTAAAGGAAAAATATCAGGAAGTGATTTCATGCTGAAAGGAAATATTAAAAATATTTTCCCTTTTCTTTTTATCCCCGGAAATGGAATTAAAATAGCTGCGGAATTTACCTCTGAAAAACTTAATCTGGATGAAATTCTTACCGGCAGAAAAGGCTCCGGCAAAAACTCGTATGATATAATGTTACCTGATAAGGTTGCTTTTATCTTGTCTGCCAATATTAAAAAACTTAAATTCAGGCATTTCGAAGCAAGCGAAATTAAAGGTGAAATCATTTATGCAAATAAAATATTATCGTCAGAAAATCTTTCTTTTGCTTCAATGAAAGGCCAGATAAATGCTGCTCTGACTATTGATGGCAGCAATCAGGGTAAAATTACGACCAATTGTTCGGCAAATATAAATGGTGTGAACATTCAGAAGCTCTTTTATTCTTTTGAGAATTTCGGTCAGAAAGGGATCACTGATGAACATATCAGGGGAACCCTTTTTGCTACGGTTTCTTATACATCTGCTTTTAATACCAGACTGGATATTGATCCTGCATCTGTCGTTGTAAAATCGAACATCCGGATTGAGAGTGGAGAGCTGGCTGACTATAAACCACTTTTAAGTCTTTCAAAATTCATCAAAGTCGAAGAGCTTAAAAATGTGAGTTTTTCTACTCTAAACAATATTATCGAAATCAAAAATAAAACGGTATACATCCCGGAAATGGAGATCCGGTCTTCTGCTTTAAACCTCCAGGCAACAGGCACTCATACGTTCGGCAATGTCATTGATTACCATCTTCAGTTGTTATTTTCCGATCTTCTTTCACGAAAAGTTAAAAAACACGATGAATTCGGAATAGAACAGGACGATGGTCTGGGGAAAACGGTCTTATTTATCCACCTGACCGGTACTAGTGATAACCCTGTATTCAAATATGATTCTAAAAATGCCGTCAAAAATCTTATAAATAATTTGAAAAAAGAGAAGGAAAACCTGAAAAAAATTTTCAGGAAAGACTCCGCAACTATTATGGAACAAAGGAATACTCGGCTTCAGGAAAAAGGTAAATTTATAATTGACTGGGATGAAGATAAGGATCATGCTCCCATTCTCGACACCGGATTACAGAAGAAGAACCAAAAGAATGATAACGGACAAAAAGTAAAAGTTGAATGGGAGTAAAAATTATTATTACATTTATAGATTCTATACATGTTTTGTAAAGCTATAGCCATCCGTTTATAATTTAAAACCCTGAAAAATGAAGCTCTCATTAATCGGAAAATTTATTGATAATACCTTTAATATTTACAGGCGGAAGCGCAGGTGGAAATGGTTCTTGTTCTTTTCAGCTTTATTAATTGTTTTTATTTCCCTATGGTTTACCAATATGCTGGTCAGGAAGATTGCAGCAGACGAAAGAGAGCGGGTCAGGCTTTGGGCCGATGCCATACAGCATAAAGCCAACCTGGTTAATTATACAAATGCTTTCTTCGAAAGAGTGAGAGAGGAAGAAAGAAAAAAGGTCAGACTTTGGGCCGAAACAAATAAAAAGATTATATCCGCCTCACTTGATGAAGATCTTACTTTTTACCTGAGAATCATATCGGATAATACAACCATCCCTGTTATACTTACTGATAAAGAAAATAAAATTGTTAATGCAGTAAATGTCAATTTCGATAAAGATACTGTTCCATATCTGAATGGGAAGCTCAAGGATGAGTTTACTGTGTTTGAACCCATTTCAATGTACGGACAATATATATACTATAAGGAATCGAAAGTATACACAGACCTCAGAAATGTTCTTGACGACCTGATCAAATCCTTTTTTACTGAAATCGTTAATAATTCAGCCTCAGTTCCTGTGATCATTACCGATAGCACAAAAAGTCATGTTATTGCCTATGGCAATGTTGATTCTTCAGTTATAAAAAACAACAAACTTCTTCAGCACACACTTGACGAAATGGAATCACAGAACGATCCTGTCGTTATTGATATTCTCAGTTACGGGAAACAGTATATTTTTTATAAAAACTCCTTCCTGCTGATGCAGCTGAAATATTATCCCTTCTTTCAGTTCCTGGTCATTGGTCTGTTCATTATCATAGCATATATATTGTTCAGCATTGCCCGCAGATCTGAACAAAATCAGGTATGGGTCGGAATGGCAAAAGAAACTGCGCACCAGATAGGCACACCCTTATCTTCACTGATGGCCTGGATGGAAATTTTAAAAATGAAAAACATTGACAGTGAGATGACAGTTGAAATGCAAAAGGATGTTAAGCGATTGGAAAATATAACGGAACGATTTTCAAAAATTGGCTCACCTCCAGTGATGCAGCAAGAAAATCTGGTCATGATCATTTCCGATACCATAGATTATTTAAAAACAAGGACTTCCAGCAAGATTGCTTTTCATTTAAAAACTGCCGGCAGTAACATCCTTCTTCCTCTTAACAAACACCTTTTCGAATGGGTGATCGAAAATATTTGTAAAAACTCCATTGATGCTATGAATGGCGAAGGTACAATCGAGATAAAAATTTCAATTGAAGGCTTTAACTCATCCAATGTTATAATTGATATCAGCGATACCGGAAAAGGATTGCATAAGTCTAACTTTAAAAATATTTTTCACCCGGGGTTTACAAGCAAGAAACGAGGCTGGGGATTAGGTCTGTCACTGGCCAGGCGTATTATTGAGGATTATCATAAAGGGAAAATCTTTGTAAAATCATCGGTAATTGGTAAGGGCACTACCATTCGCATTGTTCTTAGTAAAAACAGCAAACAATTAAAAATCAACGATTGAGCTTTAAACGTTTTTCGGGTTTCCTTTATTAGTTTAAGAAAAACTATGGATTTTCCCATTTCTGGAATTAAAATCTTATAATTGGATTTTTTACAAAAAGCTAAAATTAAATTTATCTGATTATCTATACGTTATATATATCGATTTTTTGGCATGTTTCTTGCCAATCTTTGTATGTGTAGATTTTCTTTCATAATAAATTTTTTTACCCGGCTTTCTCCCATCAAGCCGGGTTTTTTATTTTACCTTTATAAATTTTCAGCTTAAATATTACATTTGATAACAAATACAAATCAGTTTGGCCGGAGTATATATACATATCCCATTTTGTAAAAAAAAGTGTGATTATTGCAATTTTTTCTCAGTTACTTCTGTTAAAAATATGGATAATGTTGTCAATGCGCTGATAAACGAAATCAGGCTGAGAAAAAACTATCTGAACGGAAGTGAGGTAAAGACCATATACATAGGAGGAGGTACGCCTTCATTACTTTCGGTAAACCAGCTCGGTTATCTGTTTGATGCTGTATATAGTTCATTTGCTCTCAAGAAAGATACTGAAATTACTATTGAACTCAACCCCGATGATATTTCTAATGCTTATCTTGAAAATCTTAGATCCACACCGGTTAACAGGGTGAGTGTCGGGATCCAATCTTTTTTTGATACAGACCTGAAATACCTCGGCCGGATTCATTCAGCTTCACAGAGTGCTCATTCCATGCAGTTGCTTAATAAGTACGGGTTTGAAAATATTTCAGCGGACCTGATTTACGGAATGCCTGATTTAAGCATGCGAAAATGGCTCAAAAACCTGACTGTTCTTGATTCATATAATGTTCAGCATATCTCAGCATATGCATTGACAGTCGAGGAAAGAACCATACTTGAATTTAAACTGAGAAGAAAAAAAACGTCTACCGCTCCCGAATCACACTATATTGGCCAATATCAGCTTCTCAAAGAATTTACTTCTCAACGCGGATATCTTCACTATGAAATTTCAAATTTTGCCAGGGCCGGGTTTCTTTCCAGGCATAATACGTCTTACTGGACTGGTGATGAATATATCGGAATAGGCCCTTCAGCCCACTCTTATAACGGATTTTCCAGGCAATGGAATTTCAGCAGGATTGAAGATTATATTGAAGCTATGAATCAGGGCCATGTTTTTTATGAAAAGGAAGAACTTTCCGCAAAACAGAAATTTAATGAATACCTGCTTACTGGTTTAAGAACGATGTGGGGATGTGATTCTGATGTAATCATAGAAAATTTCGGAATGCCATTGGCTGCCCATTTTTTAAAGGCAGTTAATCAATTTGTCAATACCGGTCTGATAAAAAGACAGGGAAATACTTATATTTTAACAGATGAAGGTGAGCTTCTCAGCGATACAATCACTGCAGAGATGTTTATTGGGGAGTAGAATTTATTCAGCCAGCTTTATTGTCATAGTTACAGGTTGATGATCTGAATTTTCAAAACCGAGGTCAATGGTTTTTACTGATTTGACGGTGATATTTGGCGAAACAACAAAGAAGTCAATGATTGTTGTCAAATTTTCACCTCTTTTAAATGGTTTAATATTCGATCTGTTGGTGGCAGTATTGGGGTCGAATACCCAGTTCCATCCTGATGGAAGAAAATCTTTCTCAATGGCAGGGGTAACATCTGAAGACCGATCACCGGCTATATTGCTTTTGTCGAAACCGACCGGATTCTGATTCCAGTCACCTCCTACCACTACATAGTTTCCTTTGCTGTATTCTTCAAGGATTTTATTTTTCAGCACCTGCATTTGCGATTTACGCATCGATCCGTCATCAAATGCCTCATTATGAGTATTAATAACAACAAGGCTTTTGTTGTTTTTCAATGGATAACGGGTGAATATAAAGCAGCGGTCAAGCATAAATAGTCTTTTCGGCCATGAATAATTAGCAGTAAATGCAAGCCGGTCAGCATCTACAGGTTGATACTGGGAATACAAAATCAGTCCCGCCTTGACTTTCCCCATTGGTTCTGTAAATGGAACAGGAACGAAGCTGGCAATGTAATTACTTGCATAGGCATATCCATGTGTTTTTAGCACCTGCGAGAAGGTATCTGTCTGGCATGTATAATAAGAACGTTTGGAGTTCAGATCAATCTCCTGCAATAAGATAAAATTCATGCTATCATTCATGGCAAGAAAGGAAGAAACCCCTTTTAAATATTTTTTCACCAAATCTTTCGAAGGCCGGACCATTTTCCCACCATCATAGAAGAAATCCATTTCTTTACCTAAACCGCAATAACCAATATTCCATGTTAAAAAAGTAAAAGTCTCCTTATTCGTATCTGCCTTTATAAAAGAACCATCTGTCCTGATTTTTTCAGTCAGGGGTGGTTTATAATCGGTAATGGTTCCATAAATGATAACAGTTCCGAGGTAGAGCACTACAACAAGGATCAACAGTAAAATTATTTTAAAAATGCTAACTATTATTTTTTTCATAGATTTAAAATTATATCTGTTAAATTATACACTAGAAAGTACAGCCCGTAATGTTTCAAATTTATGATGGTAGTCATCAACTCCCCTGAGGATGATTTCGTGTGCTTCATCAGCGTCAAACACATGGGTAATTTCGCAGCGGCTCTGGCTCCCGGGCAGATCCTTATACGTCAGAAAATAGTGTTTAAGCCTTTGTATTATTAAGTCAGCACAGTCCGAAATTTTAGTGTATTTCCCAAATACGGCATCATCTTTAAGGACTGCGAGTATTTTATCGTCCGACTGGTCCCCGTCAATCATACGAAACCCACCAATAGGGATAGCCCTGACTAAAATGTCGCCATGGGCTATGGTCTTCTCCGTCAAAACGCATATATCTATCGGATCTTTATCTCCTACGATACCATCGCGACCGGTCTTTTCTGCACAATAGCGTGCTACCTTTTCCCAGCTGTAGGTCTGAGGAATAAATCCATATAAGGCTGGTACTGTATTTGAATATTTTTGCGGACGGTCGATCCTTAGAAAACCGGATTCTTTATCAACTTCATATTTAACTGTATCTGTTGGCACAATTTCAATATAGCAGGTGATCATTTCAGGCGCTTCATCTCCGATATCAACACCATGCCAGGGGTGTGATTTGTACCTCAGGCCCATCAGTTTCCCGATAGGATCCATCAATTTATTGCTCATAGATATTGATTTTTTTATAAATAGAAAAAAATATTGTAATAACCAAAGTTAATAAATTAAATCATCTTAACTGAATTTCTTCTATTTTTTCAAGAGTATCCGGATTCACAGCTTCAAGTTTAACATCCTTGCCACTGATATGAATGAATACAAGAGCGTATTGGGTGGTAAAGAATTCAACGCAATCAGACCAAGGCATTTTCTCCTTTGCATAGTAAGGAGCTCCGGCAGCACCATTGGTTATCTGCCATATATTCCTCGATATCTGTATCGGTTTATAAGTAAAATTATCCGGATAGTAATTGCCGTTTTTCCTTATGATCATACGGCTGTAATTATGCTCATCACCGCATAATAAAGCCACCACTTTTTTGTTTTCATTTATGATAATATTCAGAAATTCATCACGTCGCTCGATGATTCCTTTTTTAACCGGTTGGCCTCCGATATAAGGGCGGATTTCATTATTACCTTTATACCACATATCGTCCGCAGAGTGTCCGCCATTCGGAAAAGGAGGAGTATGAATACTAATAAAAATATGATCAATAGTATTGTCATTTTCCATTTTATAAATGATCTGTTTTAACCATTTAAGCTGATTGTCCATAATATAACCATGAGGATTGCCGCCGGTAAAAGGGATGGTCGATGTTGTGTTGGAATACCAATAGTCACCGTTAAGCATGACAAACCCGGCATTGTCGTATGTAAAACTATAAACTGACTCTTTATATGACGGGAAATCAATGCTTTTAGCGTCAGGATCATAAGCAGAACTATCTTCACTATAGGGACCGTTTTCAGGGTTCACAAAATTATCTCTGAAAACTGATTCTGCTGATTCTTTGTCATAAGGAAATTTATCAATTTCAATTTTTTTTCCTGTACTGTCTTTAAACTGAGTACTGATAATTTCATGATTACCCATGCCTGTATATATGGGTAAACTATTTGCAAATGGTTCGACAGCTCTCTTCCAGTTTGAAAACTGCAACTCGGTCTCACTTCGGTTAAAGTTGTAACCATCAATCATATCGCCGGAAAATATAAGAAAGCTTGCTTTCTTATAAACGGCAAAAGCAGCAATCTTTTTCACGATGTAAGCATTGGTACCGTATATATTTCTTTCACCACCTCCGGCTCCATAACGGCTGTCGCTGGCAAAACAGAAACTGAAATGCTTTCTTGACCCCAGTTGAGGATTTGTTTTTAAAGTATACGATTCGTGTTTATTCCCGTAATATATAGTATAATTGTATTCTGAATCTGGCTTTAGTCCGTCAATATGTATCTCAGTTGTTTTAGTTTCGCTTTTACCCGTGAAAGAACGGTTGTTGATCATTATTTTACCCGTGATTTTCCGGTCTGTTGAGAAAGAAATGACTGCACTGCTTTCGGTGACATTATTTAAAAATGGTCCTTCGACTAATGAAATATCCTGGCTAAAAGGACCTTTCCCCAAAACTTCAGTTTTCCCGTCGTAAATGATTGTTCCTGCATTGTTAACAATTCTGTACCCCAAACTGAAAGACCCTGTGGTTTGCCAGTCGACAAAATCATATTCCCCTCCAAGGTTGTGATTTATATCGATGACGGCAATACCCTGTACAATCTTTGCCGGATCCTTATAATAAACGGGCTCACGGTATTTCTGCAATTTTGAACCAATAAACCCATAATACAGTTTCCCTGACAGGCTTTTATCCTTAAAGTCAAAAATTATTCCAGTATCATTTCCCATTGGGATAACCCTATATTTATCAAGTGTTTCTGACGCATTAAACTTTTTTTCACGAAATAGCATCTGCTTAAATTCAAAATAATAAATATCCTTCTTCTGATCAAAATGCAGATTGGAGTGTATCCCGGGAATGTGATCGGTATTTTGTCCTGTTATATTCTTATCAAACAATAAGAGTAAAAATAAAATGGTAAAACAGGCAGGAAAATAGTATTTTTTAATCATAATTGCTCTTTTTAAAATTGCTGATCAAAGTTAGCTGAAAAGCATGAAATTAATTGTTATTTTATGGATAGTTTTCTTAAACTTGTCTGCAATTCACAGAAATTCAGCAATATGCTATTTAAATGCATGGTTGCCTGAGGTTCAACAGTTCATATGAATTTCATTTTATGAAAAGGATTCATATAGATAAAGAACAAATATTTGTAATTCACAATATTAATTATTAATTTTGCACCCCTGTTTATAAAATTATGTCAGAGGGTTACCAAAGTAAATATGTAATTCCATACAGTGGATTAAAAACAGGAAGTCATGTTTTTGATTTTTTAGTTGATGATACGTTCTTTGAGGAGATTGAATATTCAGAGATAAAAAAGGGCAAGCTGAAAGTTAACGTCATCCTGAACAAGCATGAGAGTATGCTTGTATTTGATTTTGATATTAATGGGAAAATTCAGGTAGAATGTGACAGATGCCTTGGATTATTTTATATGCCTGTAAGCGGTAAAGACCGGTTAATTGTCAAGTTTGGAGAAGTACCCAGTGAAGAATCAGATGAACTGCTTATCATACCGGAAAGTGAACACAAGTTTAGCCTTGACAAATTCATCTTTGAATATATAAGTCTTATGGTGCCGATACAGCATATACATCCGGACGATGAAAACGGGGTTAGTACCTGTAATCCGGAAGTTGTTAAATTGCTTGAAAACTATAAAGTCAAAGAAAGCGACCCAAGATGGAATGCCTTGAAAAACATTAATTTTGATGATAACAAATAAGTTGGATAATCTTTAAAAAAATAATAATATGCCAAACCCGAAACATAGATTCTCTAAAACGAGAACAAAGAAAAAAAGAACACATTATAAAATTGTAGCTCCGACAGTAATGGCTTGTTCCAATTGCGGCACACCGGTACTTTACCACAGAATCTGCACCGAATGCGGATATTATAAAGGAAAACCTGTAATAGAAATTAAAGAAAAAGCAAAATAAGGTCATTTTTATCAGGTGACCGTGAAAACGGGCTGTTGCCGAATCCTAAGCAACAGTCCGTTTTTTATTAAAACAGTTCAAATATTGTTTTTTAATCCACAAATAATACCTAATTTTACATCATACTAATTCTATTCTTAACACATTCATATACAATGGCAATTGAGAAGTTTGACCCCCAAAAGAATTACGAAAAAACGCGGGAAGAGATCGGATATGTTACCCGTAAGAAAGCAACGCAAGCTGATTATGACAGAATAGGTTTCATGTCAGGGCTTGAGGTTCACCAGCAACTATTGACTAAAGAAAAACTGTTTTGTCATTGTCCGGCCGGTATCTATAACCGAAGTAATGATTACGATGCTGAAGTAATCAGGCATATGCGACCTACCCTGAGTGAATTGGGTGAATACGACGGAACTGCCCTGATGGAATTCAGAACACGTAAAGAAATTGTTTACAGGATCAAGAATACGACAGCGTGTACCTATGAAATAGACGATACACCGCCTTTTCAGGTCAACAGGGAAGCTTTGGCAATTGCTATTGAAATATCTCTGCTTTCCAAGCTGAATATCGTCGGTGAGGTTCATATTACCCGCAAACAATATCTTGACGGAAGTATTCCCACCGGATTCCAGCGCACCGCTATTGTTGGCGTTGAAGGTGAGATCAGTTTAAAAAATAAGAAAGTGCGTCTGATCCAGTTGAGTGTCGAAGAAGACTCCTGCCGTGAGATATCGGATATAGGCCATGTAAGAATATATAAGACCGACAGGCTGGGTATGCCGCTGATCGAAACGGTTACCTACCCAGATATGGTCAATCCCGACGAAGTGATGGAAGCCAATGATTATATCCGTTTTCTTAACCGCAGCACCGGAAAGGTAAGGACCGGAATGGGTGCAGCCAGAGAAGATGTGAATGTCAGCTGCCGTGGAGGTACAAGAGTTGAAATTAAAGGTGTAGCCCATACAAAATGGATCCCCGAACTAACTCACATTGAAAGTTTCAGACAGTGGTCTTTATTGCATATCAGGGATATCCTCGGTAAAAAAGGGATAAAGTCTGAAGACTGGAAGATCTCTTTCAAAGAAGTTGATACCGCAGAATTTAAATTCAAATATGAGCCTCTGAAACAGGCCAGAGAGAATAAACTGAAGGTCTATGCAGTAAATTTACCGGGATTTCATTCGATATTATCACATTTCACCCAGCCAGGCAAAATGTTTGCTGATGAAATAAGCGAGAGGCTGAAAGTGATTGCCTGCATTGAAAAACCACATATGACTCATTCCGAAGACCTTGGACATCATGTTGAATTTTCAAAATGGGAAAAGATCAGAACATTGCTGAAATCAAAAGACGACGACGCCCAGCTTATTTTCTGGGGGCCCGAAGACGACATTAAAACAGCGCTTGAAACAATAGAAGAACGCTGCAAACTGGCATGCACCTGCGTACCTCCGGAAACACGCAAATCTTTTGAAAACGGAACAACTATCTTTGAAAGAGTACTTCCCGGAGCTGACAGGATGTATCCCGATACTGATTCTGCCCCCATCCCTCTGAAAGAAGAGGAAATCAACGATCTTAGGAAAAACATCCTTTCAGATGTTATTGACCGTTACCATCAATTAAAAAAATGGGGCGTTCCGGAAGATACATATACCTTTATTTTTAAGAAAAATCTTTTTCCTCTAATTGAAAAGATTGTTACAGAACTTGAGTACGGGCCTGTTTTTACCGGCACTCTCTTAGGCCATTTCTATAAATTTGTTGAAGGGCATTATGTGAAAGGGAGTGAATTTAACTATGACCTGATATTTGCTCTGTTCAATTATCTAAAGATCAATAATCTGGAAAAGGCTTTGATAAAAAAGATGCTTACAGTAATCTATGAACACCCGAAAATGGATTTTGATTCTGTTCTGACTACAATAAAATTCAAGAAAGCTTCAAAAAATACAATCATTCAGCAGGTTCCCTTTCTTAAAGACAAATTTAACCAGGTCAGGATTTCTGATAAACCCGGCAATGAGAACAAGTGGATTATGGGACAATTAAGACAGCTCGCTGTAGGGAATATTTGCCTTAAAGAGCTATCATCAGTGATATAAAAACAGAAAATATAAGAAAAAAAAGCAGGATAAATGTTTACCCTGCTTTTTTGCATGTGAACGATTATGATTTATTCACAAGCCTTTTGAATATCGAACCACTTGATTCTTCTTTTTCTTTATCGTCGGAATAATAGCCATAGCCGTAACCATAGCCGTAGCCGTAGCCATAACCGTAACCATAACCGTAGCCATAACCGTAACCATAACCGTAACCATAGCCGTATGCTCCCCGGCTTAAGTTAACGTCATTGATCAACACATGAACATTAGGCATGTTCCTCTGGATCATATCGTTTACAACGGAAGCAAATACTTTTTTATTGGTATAATTCTGACGAACAACAAATATGTTGATATCAGTGTATCCCATTAATAATGTGGCATCAGTAACCAATCCTACAGGAGGTGTATCAACAACAACATAATCGTATATTTCTTTTAACTTCTCAAATAATTCCCTCGTTTTGGGTGAAGAAATCAATTCTGAAGGATTCGGAGGAACTGGTCCGGCAACAATAACATCAAGGTTCTCTATTTGCGTTTGCTGTACTATTTCTTCAAAGGTGTTTTTATTTATAAGATAAGAACTTAGCCCAATTGCATTCGAGAGGCCAAAATCCTGATAAAGTTTGGGTTTTCTCATATCGAAACCAATGATTACCGTTTTTCGGTTATTTAGTGCAAATATGGTGGCCAGGTTTATGGAAATAAATGTTTTCCCTTCACCAACCATAGTAGAAGTAATCAGAATAAGATTTTTCTCACTGTTCTTTGTGGCATATTGAATATTGGTTCTGATCGATCTGAAAGATTCAGAAATAGATGATTTAGGAGAATCTGAAACAACAACCTTGGTTTCTTTATCGGTATGAATGACATGCCCCAATATTTGTGCTTTGGTGAGATTTTCGACATCATTTCGTTCAACGATTTTATCATTCATCATGTCCCTGGTATATATATACAGGAATGGGATAAGAAAACCTAGAATTATTCCGATAAGATAGTTTAGTGATTTTTTGGGATAAACCATTTCAGCATCCCTGGCATAATTGATTATTTTATTATTTGGGACATTGGATGCTTTTGTAATAGCTGATTCTGCTCTTTTTGTAAGCAAAAATGTAAAAATCTGATCATTGATCGTATATTTTCTTTTTATATTAACAAGATTTCTCTCATTTTCTGGAAGCTTGTCGACCTGAGCCTGCACAGCCGAAATTCTCTTTGAAATTTCCTTCATCTGCATATCGGCATAATTATTCAGATTCTTTGCTGTTTCATAAAGAGCCTTTTTAACATCGTCAATTTGCTGTTCTATGGCTATCAGGTATGGGTTTTTAGAAGTTGAGTTAATGGAAAGCTGGTTCTTGTCAGAAGATAACTTAAGTAACTGGCCGACCAGATCCACAAGCACTTTATCTTCTATGCCCATGGTTGATGGAGCAACAATATCTTTTACATCCCTGTCGGTCTTAAGATAATTGAGCAGATACTGATAATACTGCGACTGCAGGTAGGCCATAGACTTGTCCTTATCCAGATCTGTGATACTATTAAAAAGAGCCTGGCTGGAAAAACTAATATCCATTATTTTGTTTGTAGAACGAAATTTTTCCAGGGCATTTTCAGCTAAATCCAATGAATCAGAAATACCGGTCAGCTGTGCATCAATAAAATTCATTGTGTTGATCGATATCTGATTTTTCTCATCAAGGTTTGCCTGGATATAGACATCCAACAATGTATTCAGGAAGTCAATCCCCTTTTTCTCAATTTTATTCTTAATTTTAACTTCAATAATGGTAGCGTCTTTATTAAGCGGTTTTACTTCAAAAGACTGAAATTGTTTAGTGATCTGATCGAGATCATTAATCATGAACTGATACCTTTCGCCGTTGTTTTTTTCCGCTTTATAGTTTTTATTCAGGAACAGCTTAAATGAGAAAAACTTCGTTGTAAAAGGTTCTCCGAAATTTAATGTTTTTTCAATTTTAGGAACGTCAACTTTGTCGGGCAGGATTTTACCATCGCAATATTTAAATACACTGGTTTCTTCTGTTTCGGGTAAAGTGATCAAATATTTATCACTGGAAAGAATTTTAATACTAAACGGTATATTACTGACAATTTGATTAACTGAAGTATCAATAACGACATCAAATGGCGATGTTTTATACAGTTCTTCATCACGAAATTTTCCACCTGACAGGTATGTCACATAAAATCCCAGTTTCTTTACAGCCCGGTTAGCAAGGTCGTATGATTGAATGATCCCTATTTCATTCTGGACATCCTGACTGTTGGTATTTAAAAATTTGAGGTTTTGAAATAAATTTGATTGTGAATTATCCGTTTTTATAAGAACCGTAGCCTTAGTTTCATAAAGAGGCACCGAATATTTATTAAAAAGAAATGCAAGCAGAACGGCTACAATAATTGAAATGGCAAAATAATGCCAGTGAAAAAGCATTTTGAACAGTAGCGCCAGAATATTGGTATTCTTATTATCTTCCTGTGGTTTTATTTGGTCTAAATTATTCACTTCTTGTACTTTATTTATTTAATTCTAATACTTTAATATTAATAAGGTTGTTGTAATAACAGATAAGGTTGCTGAAATGGCAGAAATAAACAGTTCCCATGGAACCCTTGCAAATCCTGCAGTTTTTGCTGCAGTATTGGGTTCAACATAAATAATATCATTTTGAGATAAGTAATATTTATCTGAGTGAAGAATATTTTTGTCTGTTAAATCCAATACAGATACCTCAGGCCCTTTATCGGTCATACGGATCAGTTTTACTTTTCTGCTATTGCCATAGGGGCCCAGATCACCCGCTAACGCAATAGCCTGAAAAATATTTATGGAATTATCATACACATAGAAAGTCCCGGGGCGTACTACATCCCCAAGAACGCTGATTCTGAAATTTAATAACTTAACAACAATCGTCGCATTTAATACATACTGACCTATCGCTTTTTGAATTTTTTCTTTGGCTTCGGTAACCGTGAGGGAACTGATTTTTATATTTCCGGCCATCGGTAACTGGATATAACCTGAGTCATTAACAGAATATCCTGTAAGAAAAGAATAACTATCAGATCCTCCTCCATAGGGTGCCATCTGAGAACTGGAATAATCCATTGACTTAATATCTAAAGAAACTATCTTTATATATATATTATCATTTGGTTTAATTCTATAATGGGCATCTTTAGGAACATAAGTAGTGTCGGCCCCGGCAAGACTTTTTTCTTTATTTTGCAGGTAAATAAGTTTCCTATTAGGTGTGCATGAAAAAATCAAACCTGAAGTTAATATAATAAAAACAAGATTTCTTAAGTGGGTTAGGTGATATTTTAACATTTGTTATTATTTTATGGTGCAAAAGTATAAAAAAAAATTAATATACCCTTAGTTTTCTTAATGGTAGTTATATATACAGCACATAAGTATAAGAGTTTCTATTTAAAGGCCTTCTCTAACAGTCCTTCTCCTCCCATACCAAGCTGATTGAAATAATCAGGAACCTTCTTACCCAATAGTTTATCGACATACAGCCTTGCAAGATATTGTCCCAGCATATATCCCTGGCCTCTCAACCCTATAAAAAGGCCAAGATCAGTATCAATAAACATACGGGGTTCAATATAATAACCTGCCCACACTGCCTGGAAACCGGCCGATGAAAGTTCAGGGAACCATTGAACAAATATCTCACAGGCGATTTCAAGAAATTCTTTCGAATTTATTTTCAGGTTTTTGTCCGTTTCCATTGGTTCGACGGCAGGTGATGCACAACCGATAATCTGCCCTGTCTCTCCCAGCTGCTGACCGTATACGGCTACAAATCCTTTATATTTCCTCCTGTCTATAATCATGTCAAAGGGTGATCCATTGAGACCCATCATCGGAAGCCTTCGCGTAATAAATGCCTGATGTCTTACAGGGTAGGTACCGGTTTCTATTCCCAGTTTACGAGCAAACCGGTCGCCATCTTTTCCCAGTGCATTGACAAAAACAGGAGTATGAATTTCAATATACTGATTTTCATGATTTAAAACAAGTATTTTGTATTTATCGTTTTCTTTGGTTACATCAATCAGCTGGCAGTCTTCAAGAACAGTGCCTCCTTTTTCAATACCTATGGTCCTGATCAGGTCGATCACCCGGCCCGGGGTTGCCTGCCAGCAGTTTTTCGTAATTTGTGCGCCCAGGTATGTGTTTAGTTCAGTGTTAATAAAAGGAGATATTTCCTTTCTGAAATCCTTAGGTTCAACCATGTAACCATCTGACCATGACAAAGCGGCTTCAAGTGCTTTGACCATATTTTCATCATGAGCAAAAGTAACATAACGGGTTTGCAGTAAGTTAATATTACGTATTTTTTGCAGTTCCTTAAATATTTCAAGATTATGAAGAGCAATGTCAGATAATTCAGGAAGACTGAAATTTGGCCGTCCTCCTGCTATATTTCTCCATGAAGCGCCTCTTTCATAATTAATCAGGTATGGTTTTTTCCCGGCTTCGGCCAGATACCTGAACAGGGCACTGCCGCCAATTCCTCCGCCGGCCACAACTGAATCGGTTTCAATTACCTTAGGTGCAATCCCGTGATTGAGAGCAATGATTTTTTCATGAGATTTACGGGGAAATAATTCGCCCATGGAAACCTGGTTTGAAAGCGGTCCCCGAGGAGTTGCATCTCCCACAATCGAAATTCCCTCAGAACGGATTGATTGTTTTAGCCTCTTGATACATCTTTTCCCCCGGCAGGCCCCCATACCTAAACGGGTGGTATGCTTTATTTCATCAACGGAAATAAACTTTCGGTTTCCAATGATCTCAAGAATTTCATCATAGGTCACATCATCACAGTGACAAACATACCTGGCTGTTTCTTCTACCGGCTCTGATTTGTTTAGCCTGACCTTTTCCGGATATTTCTCTTTTACAATAAAACCTCTTACTCCTGTTAGTTTTTCACCGGAAAGGTCATTCGATCTTACACGGGCAATATTCGTCTTATTCGGTTTGAACAGGATTTTTTCAATAATACCGTTGCCCAGAATTTGGCCATAATTATCTACCAGAAAAACTTCAGCATTTTCTTCTGCTTTATATTCGATAGGAAGGAACAACCAGTTCTTTTTCAGATTATATCCGAAAATAGCCAGACCGGGACATTGATAAACACAATCCATGCATCCAATGCACTTATCAAAATCAATCTGAGGTACAGTACTGGTCGAAGTTTTTGTAATAGCTCCGTGGGGACATGCAAACTCGCAGGGGTTACATGCAAACCCGTAAAGGCAGTCAATCTGTACAAATGGTTTTGCAAACATTCTTTCTTCTGAAGGCCTGTAAGGCTCCTCAATTACCTTGTAAGGATGCTGTTGTGAGTCAATATATTCTTTCGACAGGCTTAAAAAATGATCATAGTCGTAGGAATTGCCCATTTCCTCGATAACTTCGAATGCAGCCTGCTTCCCCCTAAGGACAGCACTGGTGCCCTCTCCGATTCTGATCGCATCTCCTGCACCAAAAATATGCCGTCCGAACACTTCTTTTCCTTTTATGATCAGCTGATCGTCCTGTACCAGCCCTGTACAAATATTAATGGCATCAATTCCGTCAATCAATTTTTCAGTACCCGGCACGGGTTCAAAGTTTTTACATTCTGCAACGACTGCCGCTGTAATACCTGTGTGGTCTTTGTTGGGTATAGCTTTCAGGAGTATATGTGACAAAAGTACAGGTATTCCGAGCCGACGCACCCTGTTAGCCTGAACGGGAAATCCCCCTTCGCCGGGCATAGCTTCGATGATCGCTTTTACTTCAGCACCTGCCTGCATAAGCTGATAAGACGTAAGATAACCTATATTTCCTGCACCCACCGTTAGCACCTTTTTCCCCAGAAGCGTAAACTCATTATTCATCATTTTCTGTACAACAGCAGCTGTATAAACGCCGGGCAGATCGTCATTGATGAATGAAGGCATGAAAGGGATTGCACCGGTGGCTACGATCATATATTCTGCATCAACATAATATATTTCATCCGTCTTAATGTTTTTAACGGCGATGCGCTTGCCCTCCAGAATATCCCAGACCGTGGAATTAAGGAAAATAGCGTCAAGGGTTTCTCCTGCCAATGTTTTTGCGATATCAAAACCGCGCATTCCGCCGAATTTCCTTTCTTTTTCGAAGAAAAAGAACTGGTGGGTCTGCATGATAAATTGTCCGCCTATTTTGTCATTATTATCAATAACAATGTTCTCAATATGATGATCATTCAGCACTTCCCTTGCTGCCAGTCCGGCAGGGCCTGCTCCTACCACGGCAACAGTGGTTCTGAAAACATTAACCGGTTTTCCTTTACGATATTCAACGACTGGTGGCTTGTAATCTTTTTCAATTTCCCTGACTTCTTTAATGTTATCAACAGTTGTAATACATATTCGTCTTATTTGCCCGTCAACAAGCATTTCGCAGGCGCCGCATTTTCCTATGCCGCATTCCAGACTTCGGTTTCGATTACGTAAGCTATGACTATGAACCGGATATCCGGCCTGATGCAAAGCCGCAGCTATGGTAAATCCTTTTTCACCAGTGATTTGTTTACCTCTGTATAAGAACGTAATTTTTTCTCCCGTTTTTATTTCGAGTATGGGATGAGTTTCAATTTTATTCATGGCAGAAAATTGTTAAATGTCTTTATTATTGATGTTTATGTTTGTTCTATATTAATTCAAAACCGTCAGTAAAATTAATTTAATTTAGCTGTCGGATTATACAAAGGTGTTTAAATATTATGCAAGATTTTATAAATGATTTAAAGTTCCCTACTGATTTTCTCTGGGGGACTTCAATGTCAGGTTATCAGGCTGAAGGCAATAATATTCACACTGATTATTACCATCTTGAGCTGGAAGACATGAAAAAACCTGCTGATCTGCAGCGGTTCACCGAACCATCTGGTGTGAGCTCCGACCATTTTAACCGTTATAAAGAGGATTTCAGGTTGATGAAAGAACTGGGCTTCCGGGCGCACCGCACAACTTTTGAATGGGCCCGTTTATTTCCCGAAAAAGGAAAATTCGACCTTCATGCCGCAGATCATTATAACCGGGTAATCGACAGCATGCTTGAGAACGGGATTCGCCCGTTCATATGCCTGAATCATTTTACCCTGCCTTACTGGCTTTACAAAGAAGGGGGCTATGAAAACAAAGACTTCCTGACATATTTTTTAGAATATGTATCAAAATTGGTATCGCACATTGGTGACAGAGTCCATGACTGGGTTACCCTGAACGAACCTAATCTGATCCCTTTCGGAGCGTACCTTGTCAAAGGAATGCCTCCCTTTAAAACCAGTATAGCAGCATTTATCCGGGTTTACCGTCTTGTCCTCAGGATGCACGCCGAATCAAATGCGCTGATAAAATCCGATAATACAACCAATCGTGTTGGTACCGCACATGCACAGCTGTTAACCTTTCCCTATAGAAAAAATAATCCGGTGGATATATTTTTCAGTTGGCTTGTTGATCGTCTTTCGAATAAAGCAGTTTTTGAATTTATTAAATCAGGTAAGTTTATCTCACCTCTTGGCTTTGGGGAAAAATATAATTCAGGAAGGCATGAAATCGATTTCTGGGGAATAAATTATTACCGGCGTACTTTTCTAAAAGGTCCAAAACCAATTGAAGCCTTACCCGGTGAGCGCACCTGTGACCTGGGAGGAGCTTCTTATCCGCAGGGAATATATCAAAGTATTGTCAGGGCTAAAAAAGAACTGAACGTGCCTGTGTATATTATGGAAAACGGTATCGGCACATCCGATGATGAATGGAGAATCAAATATATCTATGATCATCTGGCCGAAGTTGCCAGAGCCATGAATGATGGCTACCACACCGAAGGATATTTTTACTGGTCTTTCCTCGACAACTTTGAATGGCTTCACGGTTACAAAGCTAAGTTTGGTTTGGTTGGCTTTGATAATCAAACTTTTGAAAGAAGTGTGAAAAAATCAGCAATATTTTTAAAGGAAATTATAAATCATTCGTGTTGCTCTGAAAGTGAACCCATCACAAAAAACAGCCTGAATGGTGTTTAAACCTACATCTGTTTTACCTGTGCTTGCCGGTGTGATTTTTTCACTGCATGGCATACTTTTGCCTGCCCAAAACCACACCATTACGGGGAAAGTTACTGACGCAAGTACCGGTGAGCCTATCCCGTTTGCAACAGTAATGATTAAAAACACAACAAGTGGAACAACTACTGATTTTGAAGGTAGATATACACTAAAAGCACAGATGCTAAATGACTCATTAAAAGTTCAGGTCATAGGATACCGTTCGAAAAGCAAAGCCTTAATAAAAGGCAGAGATATAATCATAGATTTTCAGCTCAATTCAACATCATATGCATTGGGGCAGGTGGAAGTCTTTTCCGGTGAGAATCCTGCTTATCGCATTATCAGGCAGGCGATAAAGCACCGGCCAAAATACAATCCTGAAAATCTTCCGTTTTATCAGCATGAAAGCTACACTAACATTGATGTATCTGTTGATCAAATCAACGACAGATTTAGGAAGAGCAGGCTGATGAAACCATTTGCTGCTATTTTTGACAGCCTGAGATCCCAGGCAGGAGAAGACGGAAAAAGTGTTTTACCGTTTTTCACCTCAGAGATTGTTTCAGAATATTTTTATCGCAAAAATCCGGAATTGTCAAAGGAAGTTGTAAAAGCTATTAAACTGAATGGCATATTGATGGATGATAATGAAATGATTCAGAATTTTCTGGGGGTTTCTTTCCAAAAATTCAATTTTTATAACAGTTATATTCATGTTCTTGACCGCAGCTTTATCACCCCTGCAGCCAGTGGAGCCATGCTTTTTTACGACTATTATATTATGGATACTGTGAATATCGACGGGAACTCCTGCTTCGAGCTTAAACTTAAACCGCTGAATAAGCAGGACCTGGCTTTTGATGGCAGGATATGGATAAGCGATACTACTTTTGCTATAAAACGTATTGCCGTTGAAATTGGCAAACAGGCTAATCTGAACTGGGTGGAGCGCTACAGGATTGATCAAACGTATATTTCCGTGGGAGACAGTGCATGGATGCCGTCTAAAACAAGGATACTGATCGACATGGTTGAGCTCACCAAAAACAGCATCGGGATGATCGGAGTGTTTGATATTTTCAACAGAAACTACAGGCTCAATAATGCAAAATCCCTGAGCTTTTTCAATAAGAGAGTTGTCATTGAAGATTCAGCACATGACCATACTGCCGGTTTCTGGGAAAAAGTCAGAAGGACCCATCAAACTGACACTATGAGAACAAAAGCAAGCTACCTTATTATTGATACATTAAAAGCCAATAAAAACATGATGACCTTCAGGAAGCTGTTCAATGCCTTTTTCGACGGGTATTACAGGTCGGGCGGGGTAGAAGCCGGGATGTGGTCATCATTGTTCGGATATAATAGTACTGAAGGATTAAGGCTGCAACTGAATGTAAGAACCAACGAACTCTTCAGCAAACGTTTCATGGTAACGGCATACTGGGCTTATGGGCTTAGGGATAAAAGGTTAAAATACAACTTACAGACTGAATTTTTTCTCAGCAGAAACCACTGGACCAAAATTGGACTTCAGTATAAAAAGGACCTTGATAAGATAGGAATAACAGACGATTATGCTGAAGATCACGGATTTCTTGATGTCTTTTATGCTCTGAGCACACAATTCGCTGATCTGAAAAAAAATGCTTTCGGTGAGACCTGCAAAATCTGGTTTGAAAGTGACTTTCTGAATCGCTTTAATGAAAAAGTCATGCTTTCCACTCATTCTTTTTACCCCCAGAATGAAACTGTATTCCCATTTGCATTTTATGATCATTCTGTTGTGAAAAAATTTTATCATGTCACTGAGATGGCCTTTATCACCCGCTATTCTGCCAAGGAAACAAGGACTGTTAAAGGGAATCTCAGGGTTGGCGTGGGTGCTACGGGTAGTAATGTATATACCTTTATTTATGCTGCAGGAATGAAAGATATATTAGGCGGTGATTTTTCCTACCACAAGTTGTCGCTGAGAATTGAAAGACGGATGAAAGTCGGCATGGCCGGAAAGCTGTTTTATTCAGTTAATGCGACGAAAATATTTGGCCGGATTCCTTACACCCTGTCGGAAATCCCTCCTGCAAATGAATCCTGGCTTGCAGGTGAAAGGACCTTTAACAAGATGAGATATTTTGAGTTTGTTGCCGACCAATCAATTCAGGTAATACTTAAGCATCACTTTGAAGGGTTCTTTCTGAACCGTGTTCCACTGCTGAACAGATTAAAATTAAGAGAAGTTGCAGGCATTAATTTGGTCTGGGGAAGTTACAGTGATAAAAATATGCAGCTGATCCCTGACTCCCAAGATGCCAATGGCGAATATATTTACAGAAATTTCAAGCCATTAAAGATAAATGAGCCATACATTGAAATTTCTTATGGTCTTGAAAATATTTTTAAATTTTTAAGAATAGAAGCTGTTCACCGGCTAACCTATCTGGACAAGGAAATGAAGCCCTTCGGTATCAGGGCGAGCATTTTCATCATTTTTTGAAATTTTCAGATTAAAACCGGATATCCTTTACATTGAGCTGAAGGTAAACATTTCCGTTCCATTCGTTTTCTTCAATGTGATAGCAAATGTTAAACGGGATGCCCTGACTGATTTTATTAAAATAATCACTCTGCTGGAAAGCTATTCCCTGCAATGGATAGCCTGATTTATCAGGGTCAAAAATATTCAGCCTGATATGTTTTTCACCCACAATGCGCGAATTGCCTGCGTCTTTAACCCCTTCAGTCATAAATACCGGGGACATATTATCGGGACCAAAAGGAGCAAACTGCTTGAGGATATTGTAGAAACCGTTGCTGATATCATTCAGGGAAATAACGGCATCAATCTCTATTTCGGGGATCAGCATATCATCCTCTATGGATGAATTCACTATTTCTTCAAATTTAGCGCTGAAAGCTTCCAGGTTTTCAGGTTTAAGAGACAAACCTGCAGCATACTTATGCCCTCCGAAATGTTCTAACAGGCTGCCGCATGCATCGATGGCATCATATATGTCGAAGTTCTTGATGGAACGGGCCGAACCTGTTATAAGCCCGTTAGAAGATGTTAAAACAATAGTGGGGCGGTAATAGGTTTCCGTCAGCCGCGAAGCAACAATACCAACAACACCTTTATGCCACTCGGGATTAAAAACCACAGTTGTTTTCCTGTTAAGCAAGGCATCGCTTTCTTCAATCATTTTCAGAGCTTGTTCAGTGGCGCTGGAATCCAGTGTTTTCCTCTCATTGTTGCAAAGATTTATTTTCACAGCGAGGTTATTAGCCTCTTCCAGAGTTGGACTGATTAATAGTTCAACGGAATTTTTACCGCTTTCTATTCTTCCTGCGGCATTGATTCTTGGTCCTACAAGAAAAACCAGGTCGCTGATCGTAAGTTCCCTTGAAAATGAATACAATTTTTTACTGGAAGAAACATCCTGTTTGTTTATTCCGCTGAACCTCAGAATAGATTCTATTCCGGGGCAGGGATTTGTATTTACCAGTTTCAATCCGAAATAAGCGAGTATGCGGTTTTCCCCGGTAATAGGAACAATATCCGAGGCAATACTGACAACAACCAGATCAAGGTAGCGTTTTATTTCATCAAAAGCAATTCCTTTATTCTGTGCAAGAGCCTGGATGAGTTTAAACCCGATACCACAACCGGAAAGTTCTTTATAAGGGTACAAACAATCAGGGCGCTTGGGGTCAAGGACAGCGTATGCGGGAGGAATTTCGTCACCTGGCCGGTGATGGTCACAGACGATAAAGTCCACACCTTTTGAAAGGGCATAGCTGATGGTATCGTTGGCTTTAATTCCACAATCAAGTGCAATGACCAGTGAGAAATCATTATCCGCAGCATAATCCACTCCCTTAACAGATACTCCATAACCTTCCATATACCTGTCTGGTATATAATAATCGAGTTTATCGTAAAACCTCCTCAGGAAGCTGTAAACTAATGCAACAGCCGTAGTTCCGTCAACATCATAATCACCGTAAACCAGAATTTTCTCCTCATTTTCAACTGCTGTCAGAATACGTTTCACGGCTTTATCCATATCGGTCATCATGAAGGGATCATGCAACTGGTCAAGACCGGGGCGAAAAAATTTCTTTGCACTTTCAAAATCTGTAATGCCTCTTTGGGTCAAAAGATTCGATAAAACAGGGTTGATGTTCAGGTCGCGGGCTAAACGCTCAATGGTCGCATTATCATTTCTTTCCTTGATTACCCAGCGTTTTTGCATACCCGAATTTGTTTTTGTAAAGTTACGAAATATTAAAAATTTTACCGATCGGGACTGAATATTTTAATAAAATATACATCTATGTTTAAATCGCTGATTATTAATAATGAATTTGTCAGAAGAATCTTTATCATAGCTCACCGTCACATTGTTTTAAAAAAAACATAAAAAAAACAGACATCAAAAACCATAATCTTTATATGAGGTAGTAAACTCATCAGCCGAGATTACAGGATTAATTATAATATCGGAATAAGTATATTTCTCAAAAAGGCCTTTATCATCGTAAATCATCATTAAAGCAGGAAGCATATTTGATTTGTCAATATAGATTATGGTTTTCTTTGCATAAACAACCGGCATTTTAATGATATCACCTTCTTTCACATCATCATAAAAACTTAGTGAAGAGTTGTTTTCCAATATCATATAATCGCTGATGAAGTTTTTATATCCGATGCTGCTTAGTGTCTCACCTTTTTTCACGGTGTAGTTGATGAACTTAAAGTCAGGGTCTTCCATTTCGATTTTATAGCATGTTCTTCCATCACTTAATTTAACGACTCCTTTGCTTAGCACTAGTCCTTCCGCTTTATCTCCATATTTCTTAATAGAATTTTCAATCACGCTCACTGTCCAGCCAAAACCTGTTTTCAGAATGGTATTATGAGCATTTTTTCTCATTAATGAACCGTTTGGGTCAAGATATAGCTTAACAAACCTGTTTTTTTTAATATAAGCTTTGCCTTTGTTAAAACCGGATAAATACATCACTTCGAGACCTTCGTCAGGCAAATACTCATACATATATGCTCTCAAAGGAGAAATATTCAGTTTGAAACGCATCTTTGATCTGATAAATTTACCTTTTATTCTTTCTTCTCCCTCAATGGTAATCTTAAGTGTTTTCAGAGTTTTATTTCTGTCAATTACTTGCTGAATAATTTCCAGCCCGGTCTGAGCTCTTAAATTAAAACAAAGCACAACGATTAGTGCTGAAAGCAGGAATTTGTATTTCAGGCTCATATTTTCAGGCTATTTGTCAGAACCCATATCCCGGAAAGTCGGGATTGAATTCGCTTGGCGCAAAAACAGGATTGATAATCAGGTTATAAAATTCGTACTGCTCAAACAGGCCCTTTTCATCGTAAAGCTTAATGATAGCAGGCATGGTCGTAGCTTTATTTAAGTAAAGTACCATTTTCTTGCAGTATATTTCCGGTACCTTAATAACCTGTCCTTCTTTGACATCATCATACCAGTCACATGCAGGATTGTTTTCGAGTATCATGTACTCGCTCACAAAATATTTTTTGGCAACAGTAGAAATGGTCTCACCTTTTTTTATCGTATAATTAAAATACTTAAAATTAGGTTCTTCCAAAGTAATTTTATAACATATGGTCCCATCTTCAGTTTTCACCAGACCGTCATTTTTTACAATATTTTTAGCTTTATCATCACCGTACTTTTTCAGTAAAAATTCCATCACGTTGAAGGTATAAGTAAACCCGGAACAATAAATGGTATTGTGCTGGTTTTTACGGATGAGTGAACCAAAGGGGTCCAGGTTAAGTTTAATCAGCCTGCTTTTTTTGATTTTGCATCTGTTTTCGTTCCATCCGGTGACAAATAAAAGCTCCAGATCTTTATCCGGGTATTCCTGTTTGAAATAAACTTTTAATGGACTGACATTGATTTTATTATCCATCTTGGTCTTAAAAAACTTCCCTTTAATACGTTCCTGCATAATCATTGTGTACTTCAGGGTTTTGATAGTTTTGTTTTTTTCGAGCATCTGCTTCATCAGTGTAAGACCTTCCTGGGCATTTGACATTGCAGGGAAAAGAATGATCAGCAGAAAAACGTAATAAAATTTCGATTTTGCCATAAATATTGTTTTAAGTTTAGTATCTATACGTAGCAAAAATAAACAATTTATTTGAACTCAGCTTTACTCAACCAATAATTATACCACAGGATTTTAAAAAATACAGCACCTTGAAGTGTAGCTGTTCCAGGATTAATAATAGCAGGTTCTGTTAATAATAGCCAGCTTTAATTCATCAGACAGATCATTAAAATATGCACAGTAACCGGCTACACGAACGAGCAGATATTTGTGGTTTTCAGGGTTTTTATATGCATCTAATAATATCTTTCTGTCAATTATATTGGGTTGAAATTGCATGCCTCCTTTTTTAAAATATGCGCTGATCATTCCCGAAAGGTTCCTGACTCCGTCAGCACCCTGAAATAACCCTGCATCTATAGTGAATGTAACTGTAGTGCCGTTGGGTGCATAATTAACAAAATCAACTTCTGCAATTGAATTAAGAGATGATAATAAATCCACATTTTGCATTCCGTAATGAGGAGCAATGCTGTTGGCAAGCGGAACACCCCTTAATCTGCCGGAAGGCAGAGATGGTGTTTTTAATCCATATATTATATTTACATTCAGGGCATAATAGCCGGCTGAGTAGATACCATTCCGGGGGCAATTCTCAACTGACTTCAGCGCGTTTACATAAATTTGCAAAACCGTGTTTACCCATTCAGGAGCTTCTTCTGAGTCATCATCCCCAAATTTGGTTACTTCCAAAAGGGCTGTCCTGATTTGCTGATAATATTCTCCTTCAAAATCGTTGTCGATGGCTCTAATAATATCCTCAATTGAATACATTTTTTTTCTGTAGACCACCTCATTTATAGCATACAGAGAATCGGCAACATCTGTAATCCCCACTGCCTGTATACCGCTGCTGTTGAATGTTGTACCACCTTCATATGCATCTTTTCCGCTTTCAATACACCCTTTATAGAGCGAGGATGCCAGGGGTGTGGTAAAATTCTCTCTCAGGACTTTTTCAATTTTCTGGTGATCAGCCAATATTGACGAGGCCAGATGATTTAAACGGTCCTGAAAACGTTCCAGCAATTCATCCATACCGGCCGGAGGTTGGTACAAAACAGAAGTTTTTTTAATTTTTTTTCTGATACGCCTTTTAGTATAACCGGTCCTGATGAAGTTGGAAAATTTATTATTTCGGCGGAAGGTATACTCGATAAATTTTGAAATCAGTTTCCCTAATTGTTCGGAGAACGGAATATTCCATAAATCTTTTTCTTCACCTTTCAGAGCCTGTAGGAAAGGCAGGGTGACATTCATATTGGCACAATCGGTATTCCCGAAATGATCATCAGAAGCATTGGGCTCTACACATCCAACAATAGAGTAATTTCTGGCATTCTGCAAGGTTGTAGGGTAATGCTTCTGTAACGTTTCAATGTACAGCTCATCATTAAATAATTCCGGCATAGGAGCACCGTTTATATAAACTTCTGCAATCCTGTCCAGATATTCCACGGGACTATCCTTGTGAATTCTTGCCGTCATATTTACAGCGAGGGGTTTTAATTCGCAAATATCGAGCAGCATGTAGGTCAGGTCATTAGTGGCATCTGCACCGTCTTTGCCAAGTCCTCCGAAGGTAAGAGTCTGATCGGTTGACTGGGTTTCGAAAAGCCTGCTGAGTCTGAGATAAGTGTCCCCATCACTTACCAGGATGGCTTCGTCCATTTTAATAATAAATAAAGCCAGTAGCTCCTTTGCTTTTTCGTATGTAATTAAACCTGCCTCCTTGTCTCTTTTATAGTAAGGATACAAGATCTGATCAAGCCGGCCAAAAGATACAGCATTTTCGTATGATTCTACACAAAGTGCTATTTGTAAAAACATCATACTTTGAAGTGCTTCATAATAATTACGGGCTGGATTCTTCGGGACATTCCTGCATATTTCAGCCATTTGTTCCAGTTCCCTGCGACGCTCCGGATCTTTTTCTTCCTTGCTCAGGCTTGCAAGATTTTCGGAATAACGTTCTGCAAATGCTTCCAACCCTCTGAGAGCAATTATTGCACCTTTGTAGAAGTCATGGTTGTTTTCAGGCTTTTCTTTTTGCTTTTCTTCAATTTCTCTGATTATCCCTGTAGTTCCAAGTTCAAGCATACGTTCAAAATTGACGATGAAGTGGGCTATGGCTGCCAGATTATTGTTAAAGCCTGTATTTGGTTCAGAGGCTCTTGCCAATAATAAGATGAAATCTTTTATGGATGAATTCACTTTCATCAGCAGGGAATGTCTGGCCCAGAAAGGAAGTATTTTAAAATAAAAATGCAGCCTGTCCTTCCATGAAATCTGGAAACAAACAGGTTTCTGACGATGGATCTGATGGAGAATTGAAGCGAATAAAATGCCATAATGTTCTTCCCATATCTGGCCGGCGACTCTTTTAGAAGTAAAATTGCCAACCAGCAGTTCTTCGGGATAAATAATGACCTTCTTATTTTTCAATACATACGAGAGTCTTTCCGACCGGTGAACAGGTGTGGGTTTTTTAAAGCCATTCTTTTTGTAAAACTTTGTTTTCAGCTTTGATACCTCAAGGCAAAGATGGTAATCACTTTCTCTGATTTCATCCCGTATCCTGTTAACCCGTGCAGTAAATTCTGCTTTATATCTGGATGCGTCCAGATCAAAACATCCTGCTTTAATACCATAAGTCTTGAAAACATTAACGGCATTCAGAAGCGCTGCCTGACTCTGGTCAGCTGTAATATTCAACGGCTCATTCGCCAGATGCAACCGGCGGGCTTTATCTTCGTACATGTTATGGTACTTTAGCAATTCAATGAAGTCGTAGTGTACAGACTTTAAAAAATCGGCTGTAGCCTGAATATGGCTTTCCCTATCGTTTAGTCCCGGCACAATGACCATCCGGAATTTTATATTGGCATTCATATCCATCAGTTTCCTGATGTTATTATGAATCAATGTGCTATCCTGTCTGGTGTATTGCTTATGCAAGTCATCATTGCCTACCACCTTCAGATCAATGAAAAACAAATCGATGTATGGCGCAATTCTGATGACATTTTCCCAGGGTACATGCAGAGAAGTTTCAACGGACACATGAATTTTCTCTTTTTTCAATAATTCCAGTAAATGAATCAGGCTGTCAGTATCCTGTAACAACGGATCGCCACCGCTAAGAGTGACCCCTCCTGTTGTTTTGAGATAGTATTCTTTATCTCTCATCACAACTTCCATTATGCCGGAAATTGAATAATGGTAGTCAGGAGCAATATCCGGCTTAAATGACAGGGCTTCCGGATTCTGACACCATAAACATCTCAGCTGGCACCCCTGAAAGAAAATGGTCGTACGAATACCGGGTCCATCATGAACACAGCTGCGCTGGATTTTCAATACCCTCAGTTTATCAGCTGGTAAACCCGTGGCGTCTTTATCCAGGGGATCCATTTGCCCCTGTCGGATGGCTTGCTTAAATTTAACTGTTTCCATTTTAAACTCCTTTGCAATTATATTTTATAATATTTTTGTTGTCAATTGTTTACAAAAACGAACGCCGTTCACCACTATGATAAAAAATTTTAAAATTTCAATACTGCCTTCCATCCGTTAAAGAAAAAATCAAGCATTTCATCTGCATAAATTTTCATTTGTTCTTTCGACGGGTTAGATTTAATGATACCGTTGATCAGATTCATATAAAATGAACAAATAGTGAACACAAAAAAATCAGAAACACCGGCATTGATCCCTTCCTGTTTCTTTGCTTCTTCCTTTATCTGCTGTATAGTAATTCTGGCATACCTTTCAACGATCTCATTCTTATAATTTTCAACAGCAGAACCAACTGATTTAAACAGGATCAGGTCAAGGGAGCTGCGGTTCATGTCAACAAATTCGATCAGGTTATTAAGCAATTCCTTGTTTACTTCGTATGAAAAATAATAATGATACCTGAAATATTCTGATTCTTCTATATGATTCAGCACAAATTCAATAAACGAAAAAGTTGGGTTCAGTATTTCAAGAAAAAGCTCATTCTTGTTTTTAAAATAGTTGTAGATATTGCTTGTGGAAATGCCTGCCTGAGATGCAACATTACGCAGTGAGAACTGCTGATATCCACACTGCATAAACTCTTCACGTGCGATATCAAGTATCTTTGTTCTGATATTATCTTTCTGTACCTGCATACTATATTAAAAAAGAACGCTGTTCTTTTTTGCAAAGATAAATTAATATTTATTATAAAAACAAATTATTAGAAATTTTTTCTATCTGCAAACAACAGTTTAAAACATTCCTCTCGCTTTGAATTCAAGGTAGCGGTTAAGGGTGTTAATAGTGAGATTGGTGGGCTCAGTCAGGATAGAAAAGATGCCGTGTTTCATCAGTTCTTTCACGATCATGCGCTTTTCAAAATCGGCTTTTTCAGCAACAGTATTGATGTATATATGTTCAAGGGATTGCGCCCTGGTATACTGCAGCTTCCTGATCTCCGTATTGCGGAAGAAAATAACCACCAGTACATGTTTGCGGCCAATAAGTTTTAAATAATCGATATGACGTTCAAGCGATACAAAACTTTCGAAATTGGTATACAGCAATATCAGGCTGCGCTGGGATATTTTCCTCTTAATATAAATACACAGCTTCTCATAATCAGGTTCAGAAAAGTCGGTCTTCTGATTATATAAAACTTCAAGAAATTTGAGCACCTGTATCTTATCCCTGAGCGGTGGCAATACAGTGTGGATATCTTTGGAAAAGGTGATAAGGCCGGCCTTGTCGTGCTTCATCAGGGCAATATTAGAAAGCACCAAAGTTGAATTAATAGCATAATCAAGCAGCGAAAGTCCTTCAAAAGGCATTTTCATTACCCTTCCCATATCAATAACAGAAAAAACCTGCTGTGATTTTTCATCCATATACTGGTTCACCATCACTTTTGCTTTGCGGGCTGTGGCTTTCCAGTTGACTGTGCGATAGTCATCACCGGTGACGTAATCTCTGATCTGGTCGAACTCCATCTGATGGCCTATCTTTCTGATCTTTTTTACACCCGACTCAGTAAGTTTATCAGAAATGGCAAGCATTTCATATTTCCGTAACTGCATAAAAGACGGGTATACGGGAACAGATACATCCTTATCGAAAACGAATCGTCTGGAAACAAATCCTATCTTACAGGAGACAAACATATTCAGTTTTCCGAAAGTATATACACCACGTTCAAGAGGGCGCAGTAAATATTCAAATTGCTTTTCCTCCCCTGGCCTGAGCCTCGTGGAAATGTAAAAATCCCTGATCTGAAATTGTACCGGCACTTCATCGATGACTTTAATACTGAGTGTTATGGTATAAAAACTTTTAATATAAATGAGAATTTTGTTCTGATCTCCATTCGACAGTTTTTCAGGTACTGATCTCATAGCCGAAACTGTCCGGGTTCCTGTACGGTACAGCAGGAGAAAATCAATCAGTACCAATGCGATAACTATTGCGAGCATGAACTGGGCAAGAGTGAAAAAAAGCGGGAAAAAATATCCTATGATAAACATAAGTACATTGATCATTAAGACCGCGAACAGACGGTTTTTCAGATAAAAATTCTTAATATTGCTGAATAAGTTGCGCATGTACTACCTGGGTACCTCAATACTTTTTGCAATTTCATTGATGACATCATTTGTCGAAAAGCCTTCCATTTCTTTTTCAGGTGTGAGCTGCAGGCGGTGGTTCAGGACAGGATTGAGCAGAAAACGGATATCATCGGGAGTAACAAAGTCTCTCCCCTGCATAGCTGCATAGGCTTTGGATGCATTCATCAGGTAAAGCGAAGCGCGCGGGGATCCGCCAAGATAGAGTGATGGGTTGTTGCGTGTACGGTTGACGAGTTCGGCAATATATTTTTGCAGATTTTCTTCAATATGCACCTGTTTTACCAGGTTTTGGTGCTGAATAAGTATAGCGGGATCAAGAACAGCTTCTATTTCATCCGATTCGGGTTTTCCTCTGCGCTCGTGGCTTTTCCTGAGGATGGTGATTTCATCTGCAACATCCGGGTAGCCTATGTTAATCTTAAACATAAAACGGTCAAGCTGGGCTTCTGGTAATCGGTATGTTCCCTCATGCTCGAGTGGATTCTGGGTAGCGAAAACAATGAAGGGTTTTTCCATAATATAGGTATTCCCGTCGATGCTTACCTGACGTTCTTCCATTACTTCAAACAAGGCAGACTGTGTTTTTGCCGGTGCACGGTTGATCTCATCAACAAGGATAAAGTTCGAAAATATTGGGCCCCGGTTGAACTCAAAAGAAGATTTTGAGAGATTGAAGACAGAAGTACCCAAAATGTCAGAAGGCATTAGGTCAGGAGTAAACTGTATTCGTGAAAAGCCTGTGCTTACTGCCCTTGATATAAGTTTAACAGAGAGGGTCTTGGCGATACCCGGAACACCTTCTATTAATACATGTCCGTCGGCAAGCAGGGCTATAAGCAGTAGGTCAATCAGTTTTGTCTGACCTACAATGACTTTGCCGATCTCTGTCTTAACTTTTCCAATTGATTCTTTCAGGCTTTCAAGATCAATACGTTGCTGAAACATTTCCGGATTTTCCATGTTAACTCTTTTTTACATTTATATAAAATTCCTCAATTAAACGATTGAAGGCAATGAGATCATCCCTGGTAATTGATTTCTTTGCCGATATGACAGAAGCTGTATTAAACAGCCCCGCAACAAAATCTCTGTCCATCCCTGTTCTGGCTGACAAAGTGGTATAAAATTCATCGTTGATGTGCGCGGTATTCATACCCCTTTTAGTCCTGATCCATTCGGTGAGATAGCTGAATCTTTTCAGGGCGATATCGCGGTGATTACCCTTATGAAAATACAGCATGCCAATCGTTTCAACGAAATCAAGGCTGGTATTCCTTAGCGGCCTTATTACCGGAACCACTCTCTGTTTTCTTTTGGCAGTAAACACAATATAAATGATCAATGATACAATCATCAAGATATAGGCAGCTTTCAGCGGAGGGCTGCTTAAGATATACCTCAAAGGTGTCTGGTATGAAGAAGAAAATGGTTTATAATATTCATCCCAGATCACATCGGAATTATCAGGCAGGTATGACAGAGAGGCCGAGGCAAAATTGTCGTTTTTCAGATACACGAAATGATAGTTAGTAAATGCATCAGGAATGAGGTTAACGTATACATAACCATCACCGTATCTGACTCTTATAAAATAAATGTTTTTATCCTGCCCTCTTGCCAGAATTTCAGTGGTGTTTTCATTCAGGCTGTCAATATAATTATAAATACTTTCCGTACCCCCCGTAAATCCACCTTTGCTGATCAGAGCGGTGTCAGTGAACCTGACCATCTTCATCCCCTTATAGAATGGATTTATATCAAAGTCCGAGTGGTTCAGTTTTATTCCAAGATCCCGGCACATCTTATGATCCATATCAGCAGCAGTAATAAACAGCATATTCCCCGCCGAAACATAATCGAGAAGCTGTTTTCTGTCCATAGTATCCGGAGCAAAATTCTGTGTAATAATGATGGTTGAGGTGGTTTTAGATGGAATTTTCTGAAAATACCTATAATAAGAAAAACGATTCACTGAGATTTTACCTGCCGGGAATAAATCCTTCATTACGGAATACAGGCCACTGCATCCATAAGGAATTTTGTCGTCGTGTTCGTAAGTTTTATCCCAGTTCTGTGGTTTGGGAATATGATATTTTATGAGGATCAGAATGATCATCAGCAATACAAGAGCAGCAATCTGTATTTTAGTTTTTTTCTTCATCCTTTAATGTTGCTGTAACTTCAGTAAACCGCTCTCTGATAAAACCGAACTGCTCCGGTGTAAGATTAAAATCGCCGTACCAGGTATATTCGTAAAAAGAAGACAGCATATCGAAAGATCCGGTCAACCGGGATCCAGCCAGTTCAGTCATATAGTCCCTGTTGGTCTTGTTGATCCTCCAGGCGATCATTCCTTTATTGTTCAGCGTCTTCAGAAGCCTGAGGTAAAAGTACCTGACCGCCATCCTATAGTCCATCAGTGAAGT